>Ga0208695_1001041_pt1 | contig 24750 bp, 28 predicted proteins | sample AD_UKC111_MetaG_FD_184449 | JGI IMG/M metagenome (GOLD analysis project Ga0208695, IMG submission 184449) | Active sludge microbial communities of municipal wastewater-treating anaerobic digesters from Hong Kong - AD_UKC111_MetaG (SPAdes)... | ecosystem: Engineered > Bioreactor > Anaerobic >...
AATGTTTATGCCCCTACTGAAGAGGGTGCTAGGGAGTGGTGTAAAGAAAATAAAGGTTATTTAGAGGTAGATGGACAATTAGTAGCAGAAATACCCTGTAAGAAAGGTACATTAATACCTGATTTTGATAATATGATTGATTATAAATAATAAAATTAAATAAATGAATACTACAGAAATATCCTTAGAGGATAAAATAAAACCTTATTTAATCTTAGCTAAAGCTTTTCAAACACAAATAACAAGAATTAAAAAACTAGACCCAATATTAAATAAAGAGAGATTAGAAACTCTTGAACATTTAAAAGACCTAGTACTGAATCAAATGCTATTCCAGGTTAAATATGATGATTTAGTTATTAACGATTATATTAATTTAGGTATAATGTTAGAGGTTGGTTGTGATATAACAAATCTAAAGGAATTAGATAGTGAAATACCTACAAGAATTTTACCATTATCTAATTTGATAGATGCATTAAGAATCAATGATTTAGGAGAAACTAAAAAATAATAAATGAAACCTGAAAATAGAGAAAGAAAGAATGAGATTAAATACCTTATAACACTTAATGAAGAACAAAGGAGAGCAAAAGGTGGAGTTTATAATAAAGATGTAAGTTTCTTTTTAGGAGACTTTGGTTCAGGTAAAGCACAACCATATTACTCTAAAATCTTAACACCAGAAGGTTGGGTACAAATGGGGGATTTAAATATAGGAGATATTGTAAGTACACCATCAGGTAGTTCTAATATTTTGGCAATTTTTGAGCAAGGTGAAAAAGAAATTTATAGGGTATACTTTGACGATAATACTTTTACAGATTGTTGTAAAGACCATCTTTGGAGTGTATCTACAGAAAAATCTAGAAGTAAATGGAAATATAAAGGAACTGGGGTTAATAAAAAACCTATTTATAAATACCCCGTAGAGTATTTTACAATTTCTTTAAAAGAAATACTTGAAAATGGGTTAATAAAACATAAAAGAAGTAATTATGCAATCCCTTGTAAACCTGTAGAGTTTTCAAACAAGAATTTTAAAATACACCCTTATTTATTAGGTATCCTTCTTGGAGATGGGGGTTTAACAAATAATTCCATAAATTTTACAACTATGGACGAAGAAATTGTAAATAGGGTTAAAGAACTTATTGAAAACGACAATTTCCAAGTCAAAAAAGTAAAATATGATTCTGGTAAGGCTAGTACATATTTAATTACTGATTCTTTAGGACTAAGAAATAAAAATGGTTCAAAAATCAACAGATTATTAAATGAGGTGAGAATATTAAAAATAAATACTCTTTCTATACAAAAACACATACCTGAACAATATTTTTGGGGTAGTATAGAACAAAGACTAGAGCTTCTAAGAGGTTTAATGGATACAGATGGTACTATAGATAAAATTAGAAATTCTAAAGAGTTTTCCTCCTCTTCTCTTCAATTATTTAAAGATGTAAAAAGACTTATTGAAAGTTTAGGTGGAGTAGTTAGTGTTGTTAAGCCTAAGTATTTTAAAAATCATTACAACACTCATTATAGGATGAATTTTAAAATATCTTTTAACCCGTTTTTCTTAAAAAGAAAGGCAAATCTTTTTTCTGTAGGTCAGTACCCTGTTCAAAGGTTTATTTCTAAAGTAGAAAAAATTGGAGTTTTTAATAGTAGATGTATTCTTCTAGACAATGAAGAACATTTATATTTTACCGATAATAACATTATAACACACAATACTCAATGTGCAGCTTTATGTGCCTTAGATTTACTTTTTAAGAAACATGTGGATAGGATATTTATCACAAGACCTATTGATTTTTCAGCTACAGGATACCTTACAGGGGATATTAATGAAAAGATGGCTTTCCACCTATTTCCAATTAAGCAGTGTTTCTATGCAGCTTACAGTAAAGAAAAAATTGACAAGTTATTTGCAGATGAAGTAATTAAGATTATACCAATTGATTACATGAAGGGCATTACGTTCATGAATGCTTGTACAATTGTAGATGAATTTGAGGATATTAATTATAGTGATTTTAAAGTAATTCTCTCTCGTTTGGGGCGCGATTCTAAGATTATTTTTACAGGAAGTGAGGAACAGATAGCTATAAAAGATAGCTGTATTCCTAAGATTAAATGCTTAAAAAACTATGATAAGATTAATTATCAAGTGTTTACAAGTCAACATAGAAATGATAGTATTCAATTAATCTTTGATTATATTAAAGAAAATGCCTAAAAGAAAAACTAAAGAGGAATTTATTGAGTATTCAAAACTTATCCATAAAGATAAATATGATTACTCAAAAGTGGATTATAAGAATAATAAAACAAAAGTTACCATTATTTGTAAAGAACATGGAGAATTCTCACAAACTCCAAATGACCATATAGGAAATCATGGATGTAGGAAATGTTCAGAACAAAATCAATTAAATTATAACTTAAAAGAAGCTTATTCAAAAGAAAATGAAAATTTTAATTTAAATTTCTATGTTATAGAGTTATGTAATAATAATGATACATACATAAAGGTTGGGATTTCAAAAGATATTGTTCAAAGATTTAAAAATATTGCAGTAAAAAGTAAATCAATTGTAACACCTTTATTAATTCTTCCTACAAATTTAAAAGAAGCTACACTTTTAGAAGATATGGTTCTAAAAAACTTAAAATCAAAATATAAAAAACAATTTGAAACTAAATTTTCAGGCTATTCTGAATGTTTAGTTATTGAAAGTAAATCTCAAGTAATTGAAGAAATAAAAGGATTTTTTGAAGATAAGAGTCCTTTGGTGGGAAAAATTCTTGACTACGAGTATAATGCAACACATTAAAATATAACAATGGAAAATAACTTAAAAGAACTAGAAGATTTAGTTAAAGAAGGATATGAAGACCAATTAATTAATAAAGGATGTAAAGATTGGTTTCCTTCCTATGTTAGTAAACAAGCATACTTACTTGGTAGAAGTAAGTGTTTAGATAGAGTACAATTAACAGAAGCAATCATCACAGAGATTGTGCATAAGTTAACTTTAGTTAAATAATGTTAATAGTTTGTTTATTAAATTTATTATATTATATTTACATGTCCATTTAAATAGACAATGAAAGCAGTTAAAATAAGTATAGAAGATTTAAAAGTAGGTAATACTTTTGATATGGTAAGATTCATAATAAGAGTTATCACCCTAACTAAGGGTTTACATCTATCAGAAACAGAATTATATGCAATTACACACTTTATAATTAATGGTTATTCTAAATTGTCTAGAAGACAATTAATTGAGAATAAACTACTTACAACTGAGTTTGCAGTAAATAATCTAATTCATAGACTCAAGAAAAATCAATTTATTGTAAAAACTGCATTTGGTTATGATTTAAATCCTGATTATAAGTTAAATTTAAATGATATTGATATTGTTAAATTAGAATTCTTAATTAAGAAATAATGATAGGAAATCAAGTATTAGTTAATACCCAACTAGTTAATCATCCTGATAATCCAATCAAAGAACCAATCAAAGGAGTATCTGTGACAGACATTATATATGTAATTACAGATGAATATTGGAAACAATGGAAGAAAAAGATTAATACTTCTCCCAATCCATATATTAAGATGGAAGGGTTTGGTTTATTTGTATTAAGATATTCTAGAGCTAGAAACTATATGAGATTACTTCTTAGTAAGATTAAATGGTATAGAGTTAAACATGCAGATAAATATCAGAATCCAGAAACTAGAGCAGGAGCAGTTTATCAAGCTATGGTAAATAGATTCAAAGTACTCTGGATTCAAGGAGACCAAGTTAAACATGAATATAATGAGAGAATTGCTAGATGGAAACAAAAGAAAGCTAAAAGAGAATTAAATGAACAAGTTTAAAGAATATTTAAAATTAATACCTAAAGGTTTACCAAACTTTGATAAGATATTATCAGGGGTAATTAATAATGTTAGATTAGAATATGGTTCTTTACCAGAAGATGAACAAGAAGAAATCATTAGACGTAGATTAATTTGTTCTCAATGTCCTCTATTATCTCTTAATGCAATTAAAGATGATTCTGAGTATCAAAGATTATATGGAGAACAATTCATCACCTCTAGAGATAATGAAGCTTTTTGCACTATCTGTGGTTGTCCTGAGACTACTAAAACAGCTTCTCTAGAAACAGAATGCGGATTATCTTCTTATAATGAAGAAAGACCAGACAATATTCAAGAATTAAAATGGAAAAAATACAAATAAATATAATTTATGATAGAACTTAAAGATAAAATATTATTAGCAAAATCAGATAATTCTTTTAAGGTAAGTAAAAATTCCAATCTAAAAGAATACGGATTTCATTATTATGTTGATAGAGAAGAAAATCTAATAATAGTAGATTATCTAACTAAAAATACAGTAGAAATTCCAGTAGAAGAAGTTATAAACCTCATACAACTTCTTTTAGACAGAGTAAGTAATAAATACAACTAAACAACAATAATGAAACAGTTAACTAAACAAGAATATCAAAAACGGTCTCTAGCTATTTCTACATTAGCTATTTACTTAGAATCAACTAAAGCACCATTAGCTAGTGTTTTATATGAGATTTTATCTCCTATTGGGGAGGAAAAACATCCATATAAATGGACAGATAATGAATTTTTAGGTAGTATTGAAAAAGCATTAAATAAACTACATTCAAATGGAGAAGATGCAGAATGGTAAATTAATAGAATTACTCTCATCTCTATATAATGAGATGGTATCTTCTCAAATAGAGATACAAAAAGTAGATATTCCTAAGTCTCCAGATAAAATGACAGAGCTTAGTATTGGTACTAAAGTGATGTATATCAATGAGTTGAATATCAAAATCCTATTTGGAATAGAGATTCTCCTAGACTATTTAGGAGAAGATATTGAGAATCTACCTCAAGACTTAAAAGATTATTACCTCACTATTCAGAATTTAAGAAAACCTATTTCAGATAGTGATTCTGAAGAAATCAAAAAATTTAAAGAACATATTGAAAATTTCAATAAACAATGAAATATAAATCAAAACTAGATATAGACTTAGGAGTATTAGAATGTTATGTGTATGCCATTAAATATTCAGATTTAACAAAAGCAGATACAGATAAAGAGAGATATGAAGCTCTAGGTTTACCTGTACCTTCTGATGATGAAGAAGACATTATAGGAGAAGCTAAAAAGATATTAATTGATTTAAGTCTTATTGGTGGAATTTCTTATTTTCATGAAGATGAAGTTAGACTTTCTGAAGATGAAACTACTAATGCAACACTTGTACAATTTAAAGATGGTTTACAGTTTGTATTAATTATTTCCTTTAATGATTTCAAAGACCTCTATTACACATATAAGAAACCAAATACAGGTAAATAATGGCTGTAAGAAAATCTAGTGTATATTCAAAAGTAAATTTTAATACCCTCAAGAAAGAACTTGGGGGTATTATGGGTTACTTACAATCTGTCAAAGTAGATGATACTTTAGAAGATGATATAGATTGGAAGTTTAATGCTAAAGGAGGAGTTAATCCTACTGTAGTTACAACTGTAGAAAAAGTAATAGAAACCCAACTAAATACTGTAGATACTTGTTCTAAAATTCTAAAAGTAATCTTTGAGAAGGAGGGATTATCAGACTTAGTAAAAGATAGTATAGAAACTCTCACATCAAAACTAGAGGAAATTGAACAATATTATGATGAAAGACCTATATCAGAAATCCAAAAAAGATATATAACTAAAGTATTCTCTTCAGGTAAACCCATAACTTTCATGGCATCCTCTAAGGAAGATAGAATTGCCTCTAGAACAAGAGTAATAGAAAAAATATTTAAAATAAAACCTCTCATTACAGAACTAGAGAATATGAAAGAAGAAGTAATACTCAAAGGAGGTAATGAAATTCCAGAATCAATGTTATATGAAGATTAAAAGTACCTTAGAAACAGACATATTTAACTATAAAACTCCAGAGTTCTTTATTAACATGAAGGACATACCTGATAAAAAGTCTTCTGAAAGGAAGGCTTTTGTGCTTGAGGAGAAAAGAAAATGTAGAGAAGGTATAAATATTAATGGAGTATATATTCCTGGAGGTTTATATTTTCACTTAAACTATTATCATTTACAAGGAGATGATTTAAAAACAGGTAAGAAAACAATTATGTTACCCAGACTCAGGGATAATGAGTGGATATTTTTTAATGATTATGATGAAGCACTTGCAAAAAAATTAATTTATACTTTTTTTGGTCTTCGTCAGGCAGGGAAGAGCGAAAATATTGTATCTCTTTGTCTTAGAGAACTTTCTGTATTTAAAGAAACAGAAGCATTAGCCTTGTTTTCAAGGTCTCCAGATAAAGATACTTTTGTTAAAAAAATGTCTACAGCCATTACTCATGGGGAAAAATTTATAATTGTTCCCACTATTGATAAAGATTGGAATAAAGATGAAATAAGATTTGGTTTTACTAAGCAAGATAATACAACAGAACTAAGGGGTAGGTTGTATATCTATAACACACAAGAAGGAAAGAAGATACAAATGGGTTCAGGAAAAAGTCCGAGCTTCATTTTAATGGATGAAATTGCAATTAATCCATTTAGAAGTGTTTATGATGTAGTAGAACCCGCCTTACTTTCAGATGCAGGAGGATTAAGATGTACTCCAATATTCACATTTACTGGAGGAGAGGCTGAAAAAGCTAAAGATGCTGAAAATTTTGTAAAATATCCCTCAAAAGTTAAGCAATTTGTAACAACTTTAGATAATGGTTCAGAAGTTGGAGGTAGATTTTTAACAGGTCTTTATAGAAAAGATTGCAAAGAACTTTCTACTATTTCTAAATTTACAGGTAAAAAAACAAATACCTGGTTAGATAACTACCCTATATATCTGTCTGATTTTGATATTGCTAAAAGTAGAATTGATGCTGAAAAAGAAGATGCTTTAAAATCTCCAGATAAAAGTACTTATTTATTAAAAAGAATATTCTTTCCACTTACCCTAGAGGATGTATTCTTAACAGAATCAAATAATAGATTCCCTGTAGAAGTAATTAGACAACATCAAGAATGGCTTAGAGAACATTATCAACCAATATGCACAGAACTATATAGAGATATACAAGGTAAAGTACAATGGAAATATTCAGATTTAAAACCAATCAATAAATTCCCTGTATCTCCAACAGATGATAAAGATGCACCTTTCTTAATATTTGAACATCCTATACCTAATGCTCCAAAGTTTACTTATTGTATTGGTATTGACCCTATTAATGCTTCAGATTCAAATGATAAGGTAGTATCATTATTTACTATAAAGGTATATAAAAGAATGCTATCTCCTCTAGATGAATTTAAAGATACTATTGTAGCATCTTATAGAGGCAGACCAAGAGAGTTACAAGAAGCTCATGAATTAGCTCTAATGGTAGCAGAATACTATAATGCTGTAGAAGGAGTTTTACCAGAAGCATCTGAATCTTCTTTATTTCAATATTTCTTCCTTAAAAAGAAGGGACATTTCCTAGCAGATTCTTTTGATTTAGTTTCAGAAATTAATATTAAAACTAAGTTTAAAGGTAAAAAAGGTTTACCACCTACTGTAGCAAATCAAAAACATTACATGAATATAATGGTAGAAGATGCTAATCAAGGGATTATAGAATTAAATGAGGAGGGAGATGAAGTATTAAGTTATGGTGTAACCAAGTTAAGAGATGTTATGCTTTTAGAGGAGATGAAAGAATATAAAAGTAAATCAGGAAATGGTGTACATGATGGTAACTTTGATAGTATTGTTAGCTATGGATGTGCCTTAACCCTAGCTAAATACTATGATATTAAATACCCTCTTACTTCATTTGCCCCAAAGAAACAAGAAAATGTACAACAACATCAAAGTAAATATGTTCATACCCCATTTGGCTCTATAAATAAGTCTTCTAATAACTTTGCTTTTGGTGCTAAAGGTTCTTCGCCTTTACCAAGATGGATGAGAAAATAACATATTTAACTTATTTATGTTATAATTTCGTAAAAATACTAACTTTTAATTATTATAGTAGCTTGATTTAAAATATCTAATACAGATGTCATTATACAATAGACCAATAAATAGTTCATTACCTGTACAACAAGTGTCATATAAAAAGAAATTTTTAGATGATAAAGATGATAATGGAGTAACTAAATGGATGAAAGATTCAATGGATGCATTAGAATCTATAGGAAGATATTCTTTTTTCAATAATATTGAACTTAGAAAGAACTATGAAATCATGCAAGGTAGGTTCAATATTGAAGATTATGTAGATGATTTTGATACTTATGACTTATCTACAATGGTTTATCAAGAAATGAAATTACCTTCTTTCTTGAAGCATTACGATATTACTACTAAAGCAGTTAAATTATTACAAGGGGAATTTATAAAGAGACCTGATATTTTTAGAGTAGTAGCAAAAGATATAGAAACTTCTAATGAAAAACTAAGAATAAAAGGAGAACTTGTATGGAGTTATGTACAAGAATCTATAAATAAAGAAATTACAAATAAATTACTCTTACAAGGACTTGACCCTAATAAAAATGACTTTAAGGATGAACAAGAAGCTTCTGAATATAAACAACTTATAGAACAAAAATATCAAGAATTTACTCCACAATCTATAGAAAAGTATTTAACTTATGATTATAGAGCTGCTGGAGAACATTGGGGACAAGCTACTTTATCTGATGATATAGAAAGATTTAGAATAAAAGAGCAAGATGTATTAGAATTCTACCACATGTGTGTATCAGATAGAGCTTTTTCACACATCTATTTAACACCTTCAGGGTATGGAATAGAAACTTGGAATCCTCTTACAGTATTCTACCAATATAATACACAAAATAGAAATATAGAGGATTTAGGGTATTGTGGAAGAATTCTATATATGTCTAAAACAGAAATTATAGATTACTTTGGTTGGAGAATGACCCAATCTCAAATAGAATCTCTTTACCCTGAACAACAAAAAGAAGGTTCTCAAGGAAGTGTTTACAAAGAAGCTTTCAATGCTACTATGTATCCTTTTGCAGATTATAGAGAATATGACACTTTAGTAACTGCTATGGGACAAGCTGTAGGAGAAACTACTATGCAACATAGTCCTTATGGTATTCCTCAATTTGGTTTTTACCCTGGAACAGATGGTTCAAATTATATCTTTACTCAAGCAGATATAGTTCAAGTAACTCAAGCTTATTGGAAATCTCAAAGAAAAGTAGGTAGGGTTAATTATGAAGATGAAAATGGAAAGATTATTTCCACTATTGTAGATGAAACTTTTAATCCTAAGTTATTTGGTATCAAGGAGTTAAAAGAATCTTTTAAAGATTCAGTAGATGAACCTAATACAATTACTTGGACTTGGATTACTGAAACTTGGCAAGGAAGTAAAATCAATGTTAACTATAAAAAGATGGATAATGTTGAAGATAGAAATGCCATTTATATAGATGTAAAACCTTGTGAATTTCAATTTAGAGGTAATGACCCAAGATTTATCCATAACTGTAAATTACCTGTTATTGGTAATATCTTCAATAATGTTAATGGAAGAAGTCAATCTGTAGTAGATTTACTCAAACCTTACCAAGTATTAGTAAATGCTTTCTATAATCAAGCTTACCATGTAGCTCAAAAGAATAATGGAAAATTCTTTGTAATGGGAGCATCTATGTTACAAAGTAATAAAGATTGGGGAGGTGAAGAAGCTCAAGAAAAATTTATGACTATTGCTCAAAACTTAGGTTTAGCTATTGTAGATGATTCTACTCCTGCACAAGCTCAATCTATGCAATATGGATTAAAGGTTCTTGATATGGATGAATCTGATAGAATAACAAGACTTATTAATCTAGCTATGCTTATTGAGCAACAAGGGTTTATGCAACTTGGTATAACTCCACAAAGACAAGGTACTGTTCAAGCATCAGAAACAGCTACAGGAACTCAAGCTGCTGTGAATAACTCTTATGCTATTACAGAGATATATTTTGAACAATTCAATAACTATAGACGTAGAAAATTACAATCCTTACTTGAGATGGCTCAATACGTAGAATCTCAAGGAGAAGGAGATGTAGTTAAACAATACACCACTTCAGACTTAGGTAGAGCTTTTATTTCTGTAAATAAAACGGATTTATTACTAAAAGATTTAGGTATTTACCTAATGAACTCTGCTGAACAACAAAGAAAGAAACAAATTATAGAAGAGCTTATTCTCAAAAATAACCAAACATTAATGCCTTTCTCTAAACTCATGGATGTGGTTAGAATGGACTCTTTATCTGATATTCAGAAGAGTATTGAGGAACAAGAGAAACAATCTCAAAAACAAGCACAAGAAGCTCAAAAACAAGCTATGCAGTTGGAAGAGAAGAAACTCCAAATGGAAGCTGAAGAAAAACAAAAAGATAGAGAGAATAAACTTCAAGTTGCCCAAATCCAATCTCAAAATAGATTGGATGCAATTACCTTACAAGGCATTGCAAATGAAGGTTCATTCTCCCAAGAAACTGATACTACTGACCAATTAATTGCTCAAAGAGATATTCAACTTAAAGAATCTCAAGCTAATTTCCAAAATACACTACAACAATCTCAAATAACTAATGACCTAATAGACTCTTTCAATAAGAGAAAACTAGAAGAATCTAAATTAAAACAAGATAAAGAGTTAAAGAAGAATGATGCAGAGTCTAAAAAGAAAATAGAAAATCAAAAATTAGAGCAAATCAAAACTCAAAATGCTAATCAGAAATATCTAGCTGATAAAAAACATCAATCAGATATGGCTGTTAAAAATAAAGAGTTAGAAATCAAGCAATTAGATAAAGAAATTAAGCTTCTAGATATTAAAAATGCAGAAAAGAAAGCAAATATTGAGACTGATAAGTTAAAACAGAAAGCTAAAATGGAAAAAGAATTAGCAGATTTAAAAGCTAGTTCTATTGAAAAACTTACTGATGTTAAAATAAAAGAAGCAGAGAAACTAGCTAAACTTAAAAATGCAGAATCTTCTACATCTACTTCTCTAAAAATTGATGAAATTAAACAACAACATGATTTCAAATTAAAAGAGAATCAAGAGAAGCATAAAGAAAATCTAAAGAAAATTAAGATTAAACCTAAACTTAAAAAGTAAATGTTAGAAGTATTTACATATAAAGTAAAGAATTTACCTAAAGTGCAGAGAAGAAAACTAGGTAAAGAGAAAGCTTATGCTATGTATTACTCTGAAGGATTAATAGAAATTGACCCTAGATTTAAAGGTAAGAAAGAATTAATTCTACTTCTCCATGAACTTGAACATCACCTTCACCCAGATTGGACAGAAGATGAAGTAATTGCTGAGTCTGAAACAATTGCATCCTTTTTATGGAGAGAACACTTTAGAAAAATACATCATGAAGAATAGATTTTCTATTAGAGCCATACTATACACTGTACACTCTACTCTACATAATATTTGTTAAAGTGTATATTTTTTTATACTATTGTATCACAAACCAAAACCAAACCAATTAATGTCTACAGTAAAAGTTGAACCATTCTTCTTTCAAGAAGATGGAATTCAAATAGCTCCCAATTCACTTCCTGGAGCTGTTGAAGAAAATAAAGATACTCAAAAAGAAACTCCTGAAACTCAAGCTAAACCAGAAAACACTTCTAAAGATGATAACTCATCTGAAGGAGTTATTCATACAGGTTTCAGTTTTGAAGAACCAGAAGTACAAGTAGAAGGAACTAAGGAAGAAGAAAAAGAGACTGAAAAAATTACTTCTGATAAAGTAGAATATAAAGCAATCTCTGATTTTCTTATTGAATCTGGAATTTGGAAAGACTTTGAAGGTAAAGAAGATTTTGAGTTTAATGAGGAATCTTTCCAGACCATGTGGGAAGCTCAAGCTAAAAATCAAGCTGCTGAAATCCTACAAGAAGAAAAAGCTCAATTTGGTGATACAGCTAATCAATTTATTGATTATCTAAAATCAGGTGGTACAGTTGATACTTTTGTAGAGAATTACTCTCAACAACTTGATATTCAATCCATTGACATTACTGATGAAGATGGACAAGAAAAAATTGTAAAAGAATACTACGAATCAATAGGTTGGAAACCTGAAAAGATTAAAAAACATATTGAGCGTATTAAGGATGAAGTAGAACTTAAAGAAGAAGCTGAAGATTGTAAATCTAAACTTGTTGAAGCAATAGCCTCTGAAAGAGAGGAAATGATTAAAGAACAAGAAGCTATTCAAAAAGATAAGAAATTAAAGTTTGAAAGATTCAATAAAGCAGTAAGAGAGACATTCTATAAAGATACTACTCTAGCTGAACGAGAAAAGAAAGACTTGGATAAATTTGTATTTGACTATAAATATCAAGACCAAGCAGGAAATAGATACTCTGAATTTGCAACAAAGTGGAATGAAATTAATTCTGACCCTACCAAGTATGCAAAGTTCCTCAAGTTTGTAAAAAACTTTGATTCATTTGAGGATAAGAAAGAAACAGCAAAAGAAGAAAATAGAAAAAATTTCTCCTTCCTTAAAAAAGGAACTTCTTTAGAAAATGTTGTTTCACAAGAACCAGTAAAACAAAGAAGCAATAAAACCCCTGGTGGAATTGTTTTCAAATAATACGATACTAACATTTAAAAATAAAAACAAATAGACTAAAATGGCATTAGGTACATTTAAGAATTTCGGAAATAACATTGTCCTTGAAAAAATGGACTACCGCATGGCAGGTAATTTCACCGATGAAAATAAATTATTGAACCTCTTGCAAGGAGGAGATTCTCTTAAAACTCAACACTTAGGAGTACTAACCTTGTTCAATCAGATGCAATTGGTGAATACACCATTGTTGAAAATGACAGAACTTGCAAAAAATACATTATATGTAAATGGTGATGATGGTGAGTTTACTTTCGATGTACCATATACATTGGAAATGCCTACTATCCGAGAGGATTTAACTGGAGATAATGCTACTCCTGGTATTGATGGACAAACATTTGAATTGTTAATTGGTGATGGTAACTTAGACCCAATCTTTGCACCTAACCAAATTGTTACTGCTGACCTTCGTGATGGACAAAACTTCATTGTAGTAGAAGTAGGACAACGTTTATCTAATGGATTTGTTTATAAATTTAAACTTATCACTACAGATAGAAATGAATATGTTTCTAAGAAATGGTTGAAACCTGGAACTCAATTGTTTGCAGTTGGTTCTTTGCTTGGAAAATATGATGAAGATGCTCCTGGTGTAAACCAATCAGCAGGTTTTATGCGTTTATTGCATAAAATTGGTGGTAAGCGTGCTGTTAAAATGACAGTTCATGGAGGTGCACAAAGATTAAAAATTGATGGTTTGGATGGTGTAAGTAATAATTTTGCAGCTACAGTTGCACCTTACTTAGACCCTAAGTCTCCTAACTTTATGGCAGCTATTGGTTTCAACAATGGAACTGGTGGTGTAGATAGAGCAAAACCTCACTCTTTTGTACCTATGCTCGAAGTAATGTTGTACAAAGAATTGATGTTACAAGCAGAGAGACAATTAATGTTTGGACAAGGAGGTATTGTACAAGACCAAAGAAATACAAGTAAAATTGCTTCTCAAGGTTTGTACCAACAAATGAAGAATGGTAACTGGTTGCCAATCCCTAAATATTCTTTGGATATTATTAAAGGAGTGTTCTCTCAAGTATTTAAAAACAGACCTGATATTGCAGATGTAGATAGATATTTACATTTCCAAGGTGGTCGTGGAGCAGTTACAGAATTAACAAGAATTTTTACAGAAGCAGGTGTAATGACTGCTAATGCAATTGGAACTGTACTAGATAACTCTTCTTTAGGAATTATCAAAGGTAAAGATGCTTATAACTTAGAAGGAGGTTTCCGTTTCACTAAAATCTTCTTATCTGGATATGGTCACGTTTCAATTGAACATAACCCAGCTTTAGATTCTGAATTCAACCGTACAATGGATGAAGAAAGAGTTGGAGGACATCCTAAGTTCTCATATACATGTATGATTACAGATGTAACTCAAGAATCAGCTTCTAATGCATTCAAACCTTCTAAAGATGTAGATTTTGCTACAGGTTATGACAATAAATCTAATATTTATCTAGTTCGTAATCAAGGTTTACCAGGTGTTAAAACCACTTATGTAAATGGTAGAACTTCTCCTTATGGAATTAATGCAGGTAAAGGTCAAGTAGCTTCTAGCTTATTTGATGGATACACAGTATTTATGGAAGACCAATCAAGTGTTTGGTTGCGTGACCCAGGTAAATCTGTACTAATTACTTTGTCGTAAGACAAACAACAAATAATAAAACCAAAACCAAAAACCAAATATGTTAACTGAAAAAATTGACTACTCTAAGGAGTATAAAATTGAAGCTGTTCCTTCAAAAAATCAAAAAGAATTAGCTGAACATGGATTAAGTACATACCCAGGGATTACCCAATATGTATCTGCTCAATGGAATGATATGCTAAAAAAATATGAAGGTACAGGGTTTGATGAAAATGCTCCACATATCCTAAGATTAGATTCAAAAGAAAGAGGAGAAATACAAAAGTTCATTGTAGCTAAGAGAAAAGAATTAGAAGATAAAGCTGGATTACCAGAAGGTTATTTAAAAGCTACTTCAGAAGCATGGTCAAGTGACTTATGTATTCATCATATTGAAGTAGGGCAAGATTTAAAAATTCGTGTCAATGGACATGATAATATTTTAAGACCTGCTGAAAACTATAAAGATGCTATTCTATTAACTTTAATTATGAATAGTAAATCTTTCCCTAAAGGAAAGAAAGATAGTTCTAGTCCTGATTATAGAGATGCTCGTTTTTATCTTACAACTACAGAAGAACAAAGTAATATTACTAAAGGTTCTCTTCAGAAGAAGAAAAAAGCTTATGTTTATCTTAATGAATTGTTTGAAGAAGGTAAACAAACACAAAAAGCTTGGGAAGTTGCTTTCAAACTTGGTTTAGTAAATAAACAAAAAGTAGATGCAGATACTCTAGAACTTAAACTACATGAAGCTATCTTTAATGATAAATCAGGTAAAACTCTAGATGCTTTCATTGAAGCTTGTGAATTATCAAAAGATATGTTAATTGCACATAACTTGTTCCAACAAGCAATTAATCTAGGATTAATTAGAGTATCTCCAGATGGATTCTATCATAGAGGTGCAATTAATTACAGAAAAACAAAACAAGAGAGTGTAGATTACTTGCTCACTCCAGGAAATGAATTAGAATTAGCAGAACTGAAAAGTGATGTTGAAACAAGAAAGAAAAAACATAATGCTATAGGATAATGGTCTCTCCAGAGTTAATTTTTGTAAAGTTCCTTAATAAGGTAAATAAGGGGAATACTCAAGGGGATATAGCAGTAGATAGAGATAGATTCGTTCTAATATTTAATGAGGTAAAAAACAGATGGGTAGAAAAAACCCTAAAGGTTAAAGATTCAATTTTAATAGATTCTCTTTGGGAAATTGTTAAAACAATAAATCTTACAAATGGACAAGTTAAATCAGACTATGTTCAATTTGAAATACCAGAAGATTTTTATGAATTAATCCTTGCTGAATGCTTTGCATCAAGAGGAGATTGTAAAAAGAAACTATACCTAAGAGAAGTAAAAAATCAAGATAAGAATATTTTAAGATTTAACTTAAACTACAAACCTGATTTTGAATTTGAATGGAGTTTCATATCTGTACAAAATAAATACCTAAGAGTATATACAAATGATTTTAAAGTATCAAATGTTTCTCTAGAATATTATCAAGTAATACCTGATTTAGATATAGAAGGATATATTCACTTAGATGGCTCTTTATCAACTAATAAACCCATACCACTTTCAGAGCAGTATGTTGACCAAATAATCAATCTTGCAGCAGAAGAATTTGAAAGAAATTTCCAAAACCCACAAGATTTACAATTAGCAAAAGATAGAACAAGTTCTCAAGAATAATTAAAAACAAAAAAATAAAAAAGAATAAACAATGGTAAATAGTTATCGTTATGCATTTGCAGCAACAACTTCTGATATTCCTTCTACAGGAACAACTGTAGATTTAGGGGTTGGACAATTAGGTGTATTTGATGGAAAAACTTTCGCTGCAACAAGTGGTGTAAGTGCTAAATCAATCTTAATTGCACAAGGAACTCCTGATTCTTTATTCCCACAAGGAGCAAGTAAAGGAAATCAAACATATAAAACTGATGTAATCAAAGGTTCTAATGTTAAATCTTGGAAAGTAAAAAAAGCAAGTAGAGGTAAAGGAATGGTTACAACTATGGGTTTTGATGGTGCAGATTTGACCAAAAACCTAACAGTTAAAAAAGGAGAAGCATTTACTTTCTGGGTAACATTATCTGGAAGTCCGATTGCAAACTTGCTAGGAAATTCTCCAAAAACACATTATGCAGTATGGACTGAACAGTTCACTATTCAATTACCTTGTGTATCTGAATGTGTTGATACTTGTGGAGAAACAGTAGACCCTAACATTGTTGGTGATGCAGTTCTAGCTGAATTTGCAAAACGCAAAATCATTGGAGGTCAATATCTTACAGATTATGTAAAAGCAACTAAATTAGTTTCTTGTGATACCCCTTCTGGTTTACCAACTGTAAGTTATACAGTAGTAACTTTAACAATTCCTGATACAGGTGATGCAATTGCACTTGGGAAAGTACAAGCTCAATATCCAGGAGTTAAAATTAAACGTAGTAAAAGAGATGGTGTATATTCAACTTATGAAGCAGTAGTAGCAGATGGAGTAACTTTAACAGATTTTTCTAGTGTGGGTCTTCCAGTAGTTCCAACTTGTGATTCTTGTCCTTCAGGTTGTCCTTCAGGTTACACTTTACAATCTGCTCAAGATGTATATATTGTTCAACGCCCATTGTCAGCAAATACAGATTTGCATAATGGAACAGCAAGGACAGCTTTTGCAGAAGCATTAGAAGCTGCTTACTCTGCTACAGCTAGTGAATTCCTTTCTTACAATGGTTCAGTAGCTACAGTAAAACTTTACTTTGCTACAGGAACAAGTGTATCAGCTTTACTTTCTGATTCAGTAGTATTGGTTGAAACAAATGCAGAAATTTGTACTCAAACTAGTCCAACAACAACTGCTTGGGTAGAATGTAAAACTTGTGTAGCAGCTAAGAAAACTTTTGTAATCACTATTAAAGATGATTGTAATGTAGATGCTCTTGCAGAATTGGAAGCAATTTATGGTTCAGGAGTAACATTGGTTACACAAAATACAGATACTTGTACTGCTCAATACTCTCTAGAAGTAGAATCTGATAATAAAGATTGTGATTCTTGTGCAGAAGTTCTTTGGCAGTTTTCAGCACCAAAACCTTTCAAAGGTTTAGTATGGACAGAAGTTCTTGGTGAAACTGGTTATGGAACAGATTGCAACATTGGAATTGAATTTAAATCAATCTATGAGCAAAGAAAAACTAAAGAGTGTTTCTTGAATCAAGTAGCTTATGAGTTTGAACCATTGTTTATCTCTGTATCAACTAGAAATCCTGACCCTAATGATTACAGTGTTCTTTGTGGTTCTGATGTTCCAGTAACAGTTACTCAAAATGTAGAATATCCTTTTGGTTTAGGTAGAACAGTAGCAGCTCAAGTAATTGAAACTAACTACAACTTTAATCAACCTTGGAGAAAAAATCCAGCAGAGCGTGATGCATTAGAATATGAATTGGGAATTGACTTAAATGGTTACTATGACCAATACATCATTGAATATGTTACACATCCTGATACATTTGGAGCATCTCACTTTGGAACTACTCAAACTCAATCAATGGAAGCTTCTTTCTACTTCAATGAAGGAACAGGTGCAGCTTTTGAATCAGTAGTATCAGCTTTCCTTGCAGGAACAACTGATATTGTTTTGGAGCAAATCTAATAACATAATTAACTAACCTTGAAGGTGGGGAGAGGGAATCTTAACTCCCTTTTCCCACCTTTTTGTTTTAAACAAATAAAGAAATGACATTTAAATTTCCTTACCGAAACTCAAATATCAAAAATGAAATTTTAAATTTCATTAAAACCTATGTAACAATCAATACCTTCCATGATATTAAAACTATACTAGAACCCTGTTGTAAACCAACTATCAGTATAGCAGAAGATTCTACTAGTTGTTCAGGTAGTGATACTGTATTTTCAAATATTACTGTAAGTACAGTGTTGAAAAGTAAAACAGTTACTTTAATATTTACATTTACTGATTATCGTGGGACAGAAGTAAGTTCTACATCATTAATTGTAGATACAGATTCAAGTGGAAATTGGACAGGTGAAGTAGTTTTATATGATTATGTTACTACTGGTTTAGCAACATTAACAGTAGGTGTAGTTGCTCCAAATAGTCAAGTAATTTCTACCTCAACACCTATTGTTGTTACAGGTATTAGTAACTGTAATTAATTATAGTAAAATAAACCAAATATTCTATGAAACCTAGGGATGAGAAAATATCTGGTATATATTGTATCAGTTTTATAGGAAGCCCTAAATGTTATATAGGAAGTTCTATAGACATTTGTAAAAGAGGAAATCAACATTACAATAGTCTTTTAGCACAAAAACATAGAAATAAAAAACTTCAAAATGCTTTTAACTTATTTGGAAAATATTCATTTTGTTTTACTATAATAGAAAAAGTTCCATTTATTGAAAAATCTACAGTAGAAAAGATTAAAGAGTTAAGAAAATTAGAACAAGATTATCTAGATAGTATATTATTAGCAAATACAGATGAAAAATACTTTAGAGAAAATTCTTATAATTTATCAAAATTAACAGTAGCAGGATGTTCAATAAATTCTAGTAAAGGTAAAGCTACTTCTAGAACTATTCCGATAAGTGTTTTTGATTTGAATATGAACTTTATTGAGGATGTTATAAGTTTACGAGAGGCTGAAAGAAAATATAATGTTACTGGAATTCACAAATGTTGTAAAGGTCTTAGGAAAAAAGTAAAAAACTATATTTTTAGGTATAAAAATGATATTAATATTGAATACATTCCGAAGAAAAAAGAGATAAAAGAAAAAGTAAATATATACACTAACCCTATTTTTGAATATGATTTAGATGGTAATTTTATAAGAGAATGGAGATGTATGGAGGAGGCTACAGATAAATTAAAACTACCACAAGGAGGTATAAGTAGAGTTCTTTCTGGAGAGTATAATCATGTAAAAAAGAAGGTATTCAGAAAAGAAAAATATGAAAAAATAGAAAAGATAAAAGTAAAACCTAGTCTAAAAATAGAAATATATAGTAAAGATGGGGAATTATTACATATAGCAAAAAGTACTGTAGATGCAAGTAATTATACAAAAATATGTAGAAAAAAGATATGGAATATCTTAAATGTTGGGGTTGTTAATAAAGAAAATTATATTTTTAAGTTAATTTAAAATCAAAAAAATGAGTTGTCAAGGAGTTAGTTGTAAAAAATGTGGGGCAGTTAGACCAGCCTGTCAATTATTAAACGGAGTGTGTAAAACTTGTATAAGTTTAAAAAAGTAACAAAAAAGTAATGCAATCAAGTAAATTAAGTTTTGATATAATAGATACATCTACTTGCAGAACTCTTGCAATTATGGATACTTCTGTATACCAATCTTTACAAGTAATTGCAAATCCTACCCTCCAAGTAATTTCTCCCTTTGATGATGAACCTGTACAATTAGACTATTATAGAAATGGTATAACTGTACTTAATAGTAATAATTTAGGTATTACTAATGTAAATGATTTTGATTACTTAGTAGATTTACCTGATGGATTATATACTATTAAAATTAGTATATGTCCTGAAGATATATACTGGTTTGAAAAATCTTGGTATAGAACATGTCAATTAGAATGTAAATATGACCAAGCTTTCTTAAAATTAAATGTATCTTCTTGTGATATATGTTATTCTCCAGAAAAGGTACAAAAATTAGAAAGAGCTAGATTATATATCTATGGAGCTAAGGTTAATGCAAAGAATTGCAATAACAAAGAAGCCGATAGACTTTATAAAGGGGCTGAGAAAATTTTGACAAATTTGCTTTTGTGTGATTGTGGAGGAAAATAGTAAAAAGTGTTTAGGGTGTGATAATTTAATAAAAGTACCCTCCAAAAAGAATTATTGTTCTGATGATTGTTATTCTAGAGTTTACAAGAAACAATATTATTTAGATAATAAAATAATTACTTTAAAGGAAGAAAGGTCTTGTGAATGTTGTAGTAAAATATTTATCCCAAAAACAAAGAAAAGTAGATATTGTTCTAGTAAATGTGGAAATAAGGATTTTCAAAGGAAGGTAAGTGGGTTTTACAATATTAAGCCAAGAAATTGTGGGTATTGTGGCAATTTGTTCACACCAAAGAAAGGTAAGAATACAAAATGTTGTTCTGGTAAATGTAATTCTAAACTTTATGCTAAAAATAATCCTGAGAAATGCAGAGAAACTAAAAGAAACACAACAAAGAAAAGAAAAGCTAAAAATCCGGAATTATTTTTAGAAAAGAAAAGAATGGAAGGTAAAAGAAACCAAAAATGGACTTATATAAAAAGAAAATATGGACTTACTAAAGAAGAGTATTTCAATTTAATAGAAAGTCAAAACAATAGATGTAAAATATGTAATAATATTTTAGAAGGTAGAGATACTCATGTAGACCACTGTCATACTACAGGAAGAGTAAGAGGGATATTATGTTTTAATTGTAATGTAGGTCTTGGAAATTTTAAAGATAGTATTCAATTTTTATATAATGCTATACACTATTTAGAACAAAATAAATAATGGGGACTAACATAACTTGTGGAAATTATAATGAAGATTTTATTACTTGCTTGTTAAAAGAAGTAGATGATAAAATTGCGTTACTTAGTAACAAAGATTATAAAAATAACATATATAACTTAGGTCTTTGTGTACATGTAAGTAAGTATATGAAGTTAATCCAATTCAAAGAAATATTAGAAAAAGTAATGAATTGTAATAGTTGTTATGATTCTTTGAAAATAGAAGATATAGTAAGCCAAGTGAAAAACGAATTAAATAAGTATTAAATGTCTTGTAAATCTTGTTCAGAAAATAGTTCCACTACATACTCTAGATGCAATCCTCCAGTATCTTCTAATTGTTTATTCTATCAAGGAGTAGCTAAACAATGTAGTAATGATAGTACATTTAATATATGCAAAGGTGATAACTTCTCTGATGTACAATCACTGATATTTGATAAAATTTGTAAGTTAATAGGAGATACAAATGTTTCTACTATTCAAATCCCTACATGTTTAAAACAGGCATGGGATGATTCAGACTTATCAATCTTCAATTTATTTACATTATTGTTAGAACAACATTGTGTTTTACAGACAGAAGTAACTAATCTAACAAATTCTATCTCAACAGTTAACCCAGAAGTAGAAATATGTTTAGGTTGTTGTGAAGAAACAGGATGTAATAATTCAGCTACAATTTTACTTTCAGATGCTTTACAAAAAATAGTATCTTGTATCTGTACATTAAAATCACAAGTTACCTCACTAAGTACAGAAGTTGGAAATTTAACTACTCAATATAATGCCCTTGTTACTCAAGTAGGAGTTATCCAAACAAATGTAACAAACCTAGTTAATGCTCAACCAGAGATTCTTAAAAGATTAGCTTGTGTTGAATTTAGAATTGATAGTACTCCAGAAGTTTATCCGAATTGTCAATAAACCATATTAAGAAATGCCTTGCATAAATTGTAAAAAAAGTATTTTATCACAAACACCTTCACTAATTGGAGAAGCAAAGTGCAACCCATTATGCCCTGAAGATATTGTTTGTCAAGAATTACTTCCCTCTTCTTGTTTATTTTATTCAGGTTCTTATTTACCTTGTTTAGATGTAGACTTTGGAGATAGAATTACTGATGTAATTAAATCTATTAATAGTAAATATTACACAATTACTTCAAGTAATATAGAAATTACTGAATCTATTGTAGATGGATGTAAAGTAATTAATCTTGAAGCTCCATCAGGTCAAGTTTATACTGACCAATATGTTGCAGCTACAGTAGGTGGAGCAACAGACATTCCAAGTTTCTTAGTTAATAAATTATCATCTTCTGATGGCTCTATTGCAATTAATACAATAGACCCAGAAGTTTCTACTGTTAATTTAGTTGCTCCTTGTGCTGCAAAAGTAAAAGTTAGTGATGTCTCTCAAGCAGAAACTTGTGGTTATTTAGTTGATAAATTTTCAGAAGGTGCTGTATTACCAGAAGTAGATTATTTAACTGACCCTGATAATCCTACGATTAGATTTATCAAACAAGTAAGAACATACACTTGTTCACCACAGTCAATTTCTTTTGTAAATGACTGTAATCCTGCTATAAATGCAGGTACAATTGTAAATCCTCCTGTAACTGTTAATAATTATAATTGGAGAGTAACAGCGGATTCAATGCAAAATCCAGGGGATATTACTTTTAATATTTCAACAGGAGAATTTACTGTAGTTAGGGGAGGAGTTTACGATATTAATATTGCTTTTGGTGTTCCTTTAACTTCATCTCCTTCTTTAGCCCCAGGATATATAAGAGTGTTATTACACTATATTGGTACTAATTCTGGAAGATGTGTTACATATGGAACAGTTTATTGTACTAACCAAACTGCTGTTTATGGTAGTGCTATTGTAAAAGGAGTTAGTATACCAAATAATACATCATTTGATGTGTTATTATATAACTACTCAGGTTTAAGTACCCAACAACAATATAGTAATATTGATTTATCATTTGAAAAAGTAGGATAATAATGAGTTGCCATAACCATACAATAAATAATTGCGAAGAGTGTATCTCTCAAGTAAAAGGTAAATGTGTATTTTACCAAGGAGCTACATTAAGTTGTCTTGATGTAGTAAAAGGAGATAATTATGATGATATTCTAGCAGGATTAAATCAAATTATATGTGACTTAACTCCTCCTAGTGGAACAGTATATGAAGGAACAACTAATCAGATTGACATTAATGGGAATGTGATTAGTTTATCTTCTACTGTAACTTCTGCAATTACAAATTTACAAAATGTAGTAAGTCAAAATACTAGTTGTATAAGTTCTACTGTAAAAAATATTACATCTAGTTCTTTAACTATTACTAACACTAATGAAACAGCTTGTGGTAAGACTTTAAATATTGAATATTCAGCCCCTACTCAACCTCAACTTCAGGGTATTGTTTATAATCAATCTTCCTCTCAACCTAATGTTGGTAATAATTATAAAAGAATACATGATTTAAGTTCTTATAATTTAGGTAATTTGGATGAAGTAGAGATTAAACTAGAGTTAAAAACTAATAATATTAGCCCTACTCCATATACTAATAATTTAATTACTGTATATGATGGAACTACTTTAAGTAATGGATTAGCTATTTCAGATAGAGGAGGTTTATTTTTCTTAACTGATGCTACTTCAATTATTACAAATGTAAATATAACTATAACAGTTATAAACATAGCTACTAATAGAGTTAACATTAGAGCTACAATGCAAACTTATGGAGGCACAGCACTATATGAAACAGATGCTAGTATAAAAGGTACAATGTCTACTGTTAATAATGTAACTGTTCCTCTAAATTCCATAACTGTAGAGTTTGGAAATACTTACCCTTCAGCTACTTCTCTAGAACAATATACTGTTTCAATCAAAAGAAAGATATAACCAATGGCTACAAGAACTATAACTTTAAATATTCTTCTTAATGGAACAGGAACAGAAATTCCTTCTCTATTAACTACTGACCCTTATGAATTATATCTAATTCAAGGCTCTACAATAGCTATAGGAAATTATGCACTTGTCCCTACAGGAACTCCTTCTCTAGGTTTAACTTATAAATTTAAATATAAAGCAACTCTAGATATTACTACAAATAGTAAAACTTTCTCCCTTTTTGGAACAAACATTACTCAAGAACAATTAAATAAAAATTGGTCAGCAGAATGTTACTACAATGGAACTTCTTGGGATATTATCCTTGATATGGATTTCTCTGAAGCAGGTATTATCTCTAGTACCAATCTTCAATCAAATATAATTAACTCCACTGCTCTAGCAAATGGCTCTGTAACTACTCCTAAGTTAGCAAACTTAGCAGTAACAGATGCAAAATTAGCCAGTGATGCAGTTACCACTTCTAAGATTTTAGATGCAAATGTCACTACAGCAAAGATAGCTGATGATGCAATTACTACAGTAAAAGTACTTGATAGTAATATTACCACTGCAAAGATTAATGATTTAGCAGTAACTACTAATAAATTAGCAGCTACTTCAGTCACTAATGCTAAAGTTGCCAACAACGCAATAGATACTGCAAATATTATTGATAATGCTGTAAGTAATTCTAAATTAGCTTTAGGTACACCTTCAAGTGTAAAAATTGTAGATGCTGCTGGAGATGTACAGGATTTAGTTCTTGGTGCAGATGAATTACCAATAGGTAATGGAACTACAGTCACTACAATT
>Ga0208695_1001042_pt1 | contig 24741 bp, 14 predicted proteins | sample AD_UKC111_MetaG_FD_184449 | JGI IMG/M metagenome (GOLD analysis project Ga0208695, IMG submission 184449) | Active sludge microbial communities of municipal wastewater-treating anaerobic digesters from Hong Kong - AD_UKC111_MetaG (SPAdes)... | ecosystem: Engineered > Bioreactor > Anaerobic >...
CATTATAGTTCACAGGGTCATAGCCCCAGTTATACTGAGGTTTGTCGAGTTTCGCCTCATCCACTGAAGCGAAATCAAAAGAAGGCAAAATATGTATGGCATTCACGCCAAGAGTTTTCAGATAGTTGATTGCCTTCGGCTCGGTCAGAGCAAGGAATTTCCCTTTATGTTCGAGACCTGACGAGGCATCGATGGAGAAATCCCGATGATGCAACTCATATATCACAAGGTCGGCAGGGGATTTCACTACAGGACGTGTATCATGCTGCCATCCCTCAGGATTGGTCTCATCCATCGCAATGACTGCACCACGCTTGCCATTGACGCCCACTGCTTTGGCAAATACGCCAGGAGTTTCGCGCCATGATTTTTTATCGCCGGAAATATCGAATGTATAAAATTTCCCTTTCAGATTGCCTTTCACCGAAGCTGTCCAGTCGTTATCGGCAAAACGTTTCATTTTCACTGTGCGTACAGGTTTACCTCCGATGCCGTTGTCGTAGATACGTACAACGACTTTCTTTGCAGTATTCGGGGCAAAGAGATTGAAGGTTGACTTCTCAGGAGTGTAAGTCAACTCATTAAACTGCTGCGCATGAGCACTTTGTGTAACAAAAAGAGCTATCAAACTCGTAATGAATAGATTTTTAGTTGTCATGTCGTTATCATTGGAAAAAATTGGGCTAATTAGATGATATACGCCTAATTAGCCCAATCATAAATTATTTGGCAATCAGCGAGATGGCGAAGCCACCGCCACGTGCTTCCTTCATTTTCAATACATCGCCCTTTTTAATCACACGGTGGGAGATGATATAAGCAGTAGGATTTTTCTCATAATCGGCATTCTTTGCATCCTGATAGATGGCGCAAGTATATTTTCTGCCTTTGTCGAGAAAATCGAAATTAACGACAGCAGTATGTCCGTCGGCATCACATTTACCACCAACAAACCAGTTGTCGGTGCCTTTGGCCTTACGAGCCACAGTGATATACTTGGCTGGTTCTGCCTCAAGATATTTGGAATCGTCCCAATCTACAGCCACATCGCGGATAAACTGGAATGCATCATCATATTTTGCATAGTTTTCGGGCGTATCGGCAGCCATCTGCAGCGGACTGTACATCACGAGGTAAAGAGCCAACTGACCGCACAATGTGGTGTGAACATACGATGTGTTACTGCTCCATTTCTTGAGTTGGGTTTCCAATATGCCAGGCGTATAGTCCATCGGACCACCTTGCAAACGTGTAAACGGCAATATCACTGTATGATATGGTGCACTACCGCCGAATGCTTCATATTCAGTGCCACGCGCACTCTCATTACCCACAAGGTTCGGATAAGTGCGGCAAAGACCTGTCGGACGTGTTGCCTCATGTGCATTCACCATGATGTGGTGCTTGGCTGCCTGCTGCAGGCAATACAGATAATGGTTATTCATCAACTGTCCATAATGGTACTCGCCACGAGGAATGATGTCACCCACGTATCCGCTCTTCACTGCATCATAACCATATTTGTTCATCAGCGTGTAAGCATCTTCCAGATGACGTTCGTAATTGAGTGCCGAACTTGATGTCTCGTGGTGCATCATCAGCTTCACGCCCTTTGAATGGGCATAATCATTAAGCATTTTGATATCGAAATCGGGATAAGGAGAAACGAAATCGAACACGTCATATTTGCTATGACCAAACCAGTCTTCCCATCCTTCGTTCCAACCTTCAACCAAAACTTCTGATAATCCGTTCTTCGCTGCGAAGTCGATATATTTCTTCACCTCTGCATTGTTGGCGCCATGAGTGCCATTGGGCTTGCATTTCGCATAATCGGTGACACCAAGACGTACGGATGGCAAATCATTGGTATAGCTCCATGAGTTTTTACCGACAATCATTTCCCACCAAACGCCACAATATTTCACAGGATGAATCCATGAAGTATCAGTCAGTTTGCAGGGGTCGTTCAAATTCAATGTAAGTTTTTTAGATAGCATGTCGCGCGCGTCATCACTCACCAGGACTGTACGCCAAGGCGTATTGAACGGTGTCTGAATATACCCCTTCAGTCCCTGAGCATCGGGCGTGAGCCATGATTCGAAGACCATGTTCTTGTCATCGAGGTTCAGGTGCATCGTTGGATAATTCACACAGGCTGCCTCATGGATGTTGATGTACAAACCATCGTCGGTCTTCAACTGGAGAGCTGTCTGCACACCAGTATCCGAGAACGTAGTCTGAGAAGAATTCGGAGTTATCGACTGTTTCATCAATCCACGAATCTGAGACATCTTTGACACAACTGTCTCATACTCCTGGGTGTCGTAATCGCCAGGAATCCAGTAAGCCGTATGGTCTCCTGTCATGGCAAATTGGGTGTGCTCCTCCTTGATGATGAAATAGTTGAGTTCATTCTGCTGTGGGAATTCATAACGCAATCCCATTCCATAATCATAAACACGGAAACGGATAACGATATTGCGCTTGGTTGCCGGTTGATTCAGAGTGACAGCTAGTTCATTGTAATTATTCCGGATGGTTGATGTCTCACCCCAGACAGGGTTCCAAGTTTCATCGAAAGATGTGGTCTTGGAATTGCTCACCTGGAAGCCGTCCATCAAATCGGTCTCATCCATACCTTTGCTGGCATGTTTGTTCTTAGCCAGTTCCAGTCCCAGATGGCTCGGTTTGATGACACTTTTACCTTTAAATGTCATCTCATAAGTGGGACGACCATTCTGAAGATAAAACTTCAAATCGACCATGCCATTGGGAGATTTTATCTCCTGTGCCATTGTCACCAACGGCAAAAGCAGAAAAGCGAATAAATAAATTACTTTTTTCATTTCTTATGGTTATTATTTAGCGATAATTGAAATTGCATATCCACCGGCTTCAACAGTATGAAGTTTCAGTTTTGCCTTGTTGGTGACATTCATCTTTGTGATGGTATATGAGGAAGGATTGGTCTTCCAGTCCGCCTTCTTTCCATCGCAATAGATGGTAGCGACATATTTTTTACCTTTGTCAAGAAAGAATAGCGGGATGTTGGAATCGTGGGCATGTTGTCCCGAGACACTGCCTACGAACCAGTTATCAGTCCCCTTAGCCTTGCGAGCCACGGTGACATATTCACCAGGTTCGGCTTCCAGATAGCGACTATCGTCCCAATCAACGGCTACATCCTCGATAAACTTGAATGCATCGAGATGTTTCTCGTAACTTTCGGGCACGTCGGCAGCCATCTGCAACGGACTGTAAAGCGTGACATACAGGGCAAGTTGATTACATATCGTGGCAACGACGTGGGAATGGTTTTCAGGATTCACTTTCGATAAATCCATTTCGAATATCCCCGGTGTGTAATCCATAGGTCCACCCATCAAACGCGTGAATGGCAAGATGGTAACATGTTTGGAAGAAATTCCCTCGAAAGCCTGGAACTCTGTGCCACGAGCTGATTCATTGCCTATCATATTGGGATAGGTACGGCACAATCCTGTAGGACGCACCGCCTCATGCGCATTCACCATAATATGATATTTTGCCGCCTCTTTGATGCAATGCAGATAATGTTCGTTCATCCACTGGTCGTAATGATGACCGCCGTTTGGAAAGATGTTACCCACATATCCACTCTTGACCACGTCATAACCGTTGTCTGCCATAAACTTGTAAGCATCATCCAACTGACGTTCATAATTGATGACCGACGAAGAAGTTTCGTGGTGCATCATCAATTTCATTCCATGAGATTTGGCGTAAACCTGCAATTCGGGCACATCGAAATCAGGATAAGACTGTGTGAAACTGTAATTGTTGAGTTTCTGCCATGAGTTTTCCCAACCTTGATTCCAACCTTCCACCAACAATTGCGAGAATCCATGTTTGCTGGCGAAATTTATGTACCGTCTCACATTTTCATTATTGGCACCATGGCGACCTGTAGGTGTCAACTTCGAATAATCCGTCACGCCTATTGTTATCGGTTGATAATCAGCATAGTTCCATGTGCTCTTTCCTGTCATCATCTCCCACCAGACGCCCATATACTTCACGGGATGTATCCATGAAGTGTCTTCTATTTTACAAGGTTCGTTCAGATTCAGAATGAGGTGTGACGCCAGTATGTCGCGTGCGTCATCGCTCACCATGATGGTGCGCCAAGGCGACGTGCAAGGACAGCGCAAAAAGCCTTTGCGCCCCTGTGCATCGGGGGTGAGACACGACTCGAATACCATGTTTTTATCATCCAATACCAGATGCAAGGCAGAATAATCCACCAATGCCGCTTCATGGATGTTGATATACAAACCATCGGCCGTTTTCAATTGCAATGCCGTCTGCACCGCCGTCGGACCGATTGGCGACTGGCAGGCATTCGGTGTCACGGCCTTTTTCATCAGTCCGCGAATCTCCGACAGTTTCGATATATTGTATTCGTACTCATCGGTATCATAATCGCCAGGTTTCCAATATGCGGTATGATCTCCCGTCATGGAAAACTGGCTGTGTTCCTCTTTCACGATGATGTTGTCCATATTCTGCTGACGAGGAAACTCATAGCGGAAGCCGATGCCATCGTCATAAACGCGGAAACGAATAATAAGATTCCGTTTTGTTGCTGATTGATACAACGTTACGGCAAGTTCATTATAATGATTACGTATCGCGCTGACCTCTCCCCAAACTGGTTTCCAAGTCTCATCAAAGGTGGATGTTTCCGAATTAGCCTCTTCAAATCCATCCAAGAGATTTGGATAGTTGCTCAATTCCACCCCCAGACGAGAAGGTTTTATCACTGACTTTCCTTTGAAAGACAGCTGATAAACTGGTCTTCCCCCATCAACGGAGAATGTCAAGACAACGTTTCCGTCAGGTGATTTTGTTGTTTGTGCCATGCATAACAACGGCACAAACAACAACGTCAGCAATAGTTTACGCATATATCGTCATTATCGTTTAGACTATTTGTTATTTTCGCCCACTTTGAGAAATCAATTCAGAGATATTTTCCTTATAATCATTGTTCTTCATCAGGTCTTCAATATTCACGTGCATACGATAGCGCCAATAGTGCTTCGGGTTGGCAGGAATATTGATACGCTCGGCATTGGGATCGGCTAGGCGCAACTTCTCATCGATGGAGAGCCAATCCTGGACACTCAGGATGCAGAGCATGGACGGCGAAGTGAGATGACGTGAAATGATATCACGAGCCAACCAACCTGGAAGTGGGTGCGGAGCAGCACCGCCACGATAAAGCATCGAGTTGTAATAATCCTGTGTGCGCTCGGTGTTTTCATCCCACCACTGACGCAAAGTCGGCATATCGTGACTGCTGATGGTACATACTGAGCGATAGGGATTGCGCGACAGATGTCCGAAGCGGACCGTCGGATCTTTCGGCATCGACTGAAGTTCCAGACTCAGGATGCGCAGTTCGTTCATCACCCATGACACGCAGTCGGGCACCATACCAAGGTCTTCGGCACAAACCAGCATACGTGTGGCCTGAACCAGTTTTGGCAACTTCTTCATCGCCTCATAATACCAGAACTGGTTGTTGCGGCGATAATAATAATCGTTATAGATTCTGTTGAACACAGTCTTGTCACTATCGTATAAAGCCTGATAGATGAAATCAAACTGAACAGAGATACGCGGATGGAACTTATTGGAATCCTTGCGGTCGCGTACGAAGAGCACATCGCTGATAAGAGCGTACAGTCCGTCACGAATCCACACATCAGCACTGGATGTCTTTCCCTCGAAAGCTGCCTCCACCTTGCGCTGTGTGTCATATTCAGGTTTCATTTTGTACTGATCGTCATGCGTATGGTCGAGATATTTCTCTCTGACATCGTCGGCATGTTCACGAAAGACACGGTCGAGCACCCAATCGGCGATGAACGGTTCCGTAAACAACTCTTCCTGGAAATGCAATCCGTAAGCCTCAATTTCCTCGCGGGTCATTCCCAATGATGGAGAGAACTGACCAAGCAATCCATGTACCGACTCCACGGGTATCTCCCAGATGCGGAAGAATCCGAGCACATGGTCGATGCGGTATGCATCAAAGAATTTGGACATATTCTGGAAACGGCGTACCCACCAAGCGCAACCGTCCTCGATCATGGCATCCCAATTATAAGTAGGGAAGCCCCAGTTCTGTCCGTTCACGGAGAAATCATCAGGCGGAGCACCTGCCTGACCATTCAAATTGAAATATTTAGGTTCCATCCAGACATCACAACCGTTGCGGTTCACTCCTATTGGGATATCGCCCTTGAGTATCACGCCTTTTTTGCGGGCATACTCGTGAACCGCCTGCATCTGCGTGTTGAGCACATACTGGACGAAATAATAGAATTCCACCTCTTTATATAACGCATTGGTTGACGTTGACAAAGCCTTGCGGTCGATTTCATTCCATACGTGATGGTCTAACCATTTGGCAAAATCGGCACAACCGTACTTATCACGCAAATAACTATATTGGGCATAAGGCACCAGCCAATGACTGGATTCCTTGAAGAACGCCTTAAACTCTGCCGACTTCATGATTTTAGATTTTTCCTGTTCGAAAATAATCTTCAGATATTCGGTCTTGGCACTGTCCACTCGCTCATAGTCAATCTGAGTCAATTCGTTCAACTCTTTGCGCAATTTCTCAAATTTCTTAGCTGTTGCGTCATCCTTGATTTCAGGCAACTGGGTGAGGTCGGCATATTGCGGATGGATGGCGAATATGCTGATACAACTGTAAGGATAAGAATCTGTCCACGTGTGCGTCGTCGTCGTGTCATTGATAGGCAGCACCTGCAACACTCGTTGGTTGGTAGACGACACGAAGTCAATCATTTTCTTCAGGTCGCCGAAATCACCTACACCGAAACTTGTCTTCGAGCGTAAAGAGAACACCGGTATGAGAGTACCTGCCAACTTGGTATTATAAACAGGGAAGAATGCCTGCGGCAGACTGAACACGATGACATCCCCATCCTTCATCTGGGGAACGTCCACCGTACGGTTCAAACCTGTCTCCCACATAGGTGTCACATCCGAATTGTTGTCAAGGGCTGCAAATTTGAATTCCAATTCGTTCCCCTCAAACAAAGATGCATTAATATCTACAATCCACTCGTTATAATTGTGCTCCGTCATCGGAATAGACTTCAGCACATTCCATCCGCCCAAAGCGCCGTTTGCACCCACGATAGCAAGATGTTCTGAAGAACGCAACTGCGGCGCACGCACCACCAGACGAACGGTTTTGGCATATTCCACAGCTTTTACAGCCGACAATGGGCGATGATTCACACAATCAGTAAAAGCGGAACTATAAAGATAGGTATCTTCGGGGATATCTATCCAATGATCATATACACAATAATTAACACCCTTCAATACAGAAAGCTCAATCCGATGAGTCTCCGTCATCCATTCACGGCGTTTCACATCATCAGCTCTTTGCACACTATAGAAATAACTTATTTCTTTACTGGCTTTTTCGGCAGGCACATTTATCTGGCAAGTCCAATGAATGCCATCAATGGTCCCCATTCGAAATAGTGAAATATTTGCATCTTCACTATCGTTTATGTTAATTACATTTAGGACAATCTCTTCACCATAAATTGTCTGATAATCGATATTAAATAGTAAATTCATAGGGCTCTGGTTAATAAATTTGCTGTAAAGTTAGCAATATTTATCAAACGTTATCCACTGAATTTGCACAAAAAACATAAAATTAGTGTGCAATCGATTGCATACCTCTATATCAAAGGTTTATTGTTAATGCAACACCGTCTGCGTACACAGCAACATTATATTTGCTCTTTTCGCCAGTAATCAGGTCGCCAAGCCAATAACCGGCCTCTGTACCTACTACACCGATAGCTGCTCCTGCAGCCACATCGCCCCAATTATGACGATTGCGACAAACGCGGTCGATGGCGGTAAAGGCCGCCACGCCGTATCCAGCCACGCCAATCCAAGGAGATACGTGCCGATACTCCTTATATAATATGGTGGCACCGGCAAACGCTGCTGCTGAATGTCCCGATGGAAACGATTTGTTATCCGTACCATCCGGGCGACGTTCATGGATGAAGTGTTATAATGAATACGTCACCCCCGAAGATATCACATACGAGGCGGCGGCATTCACAGCCAGACGTTTCCACGAACTGGCGCTCTCCACGCCACAAGCCTTTAAGGCAAACACCGAGGCGATAGGCACGAATCTGAGATAATCATCCGGTCCATCACCATGATAGGTTTTATCCTGTGCCGCGCAGTTGAGCGACATTGCACATAATAGAATAATGAGTAAATGTTTCATCATGAATGCAAAGATATGATTATTTTCAGATATTTCAAATTATTAGGCTAATTATTTAAAATGGAGTAGATCATGAACGGAAATATAGAAAGATATTTCCGTAAAAGTAAATCAACTTAATTCACTCAGCAAAACAAGTTGATTTACTTCATGAATTAAGTTGATTTACTTGATAGGTTTATTTCTCTTTGATAATAGTGACGCTCAATGCACCAGCTAGCAACAATACTCCCGCCACAATCATCATGTTGCTCTGCACGCTGCCCACAAGAGCCAGAACTGCACCACCCAGTGCGGCGGCGGCAATCTGAGGCACACAGATGGTACCATTGAACAGACCCAGATACACGCCCATGTGTCCGTAACCTTGCAGGGCATTGGTGACGAGAGCGAAAGGCATGGCAAGCATTGCAGCCCAGGCACACCCTATCAGAATGAACGGAATGAAAAGGAGGTACTGATTATGTATGAATGGAGTCATGGCAAATCCAATGCCACCTAATACGAGACTCAGCGAATAAGCCATTTTGGTGTGCTTGAACTGCGGGAGGACCATCGCCCAGACCACGCTACCAACTGCCTGAATGGCAAAGAGAATACCCACCCAATTGCCAGCTGCCTGATAACCAGTGGAAGCCACATCGGTGGTTCCCCAACAGGTATCGGCGATGGTGCCGTTTGTGTAAGTCCACATATACATGAATGCCGCCCAGCAGAAGAACTGCACCAGCCCCACCTTCCAGAATGTAGATGGAGCATTCTTGAGCAGTTGCACGATATTGACTTTCTCCTCATCCAGAGGCTTATCCAATCCATTATACTCTGCATACTCCTGTGGATTCCATTCCTTCACTTTGGCAGTGGTATAAATCACGCACAAAATCAAGATGGCAGCACCGATATAGAAACTGTAAATCACGGAATCTGGAATCACGCCACGCGCTGCCACATTGCTGATGCCAAGGAAGGTGAAGAAGAACGGGAACACATATCCCACCAACGAACCAGCATTGCAGAGAAAACTCTGTATGGAATAGGCCAGCGCCTTCTGCTTCTCGTTCACCATATCGCCCACCAACATCTTAAACGGCTGCATCGCCATGTTGATGCTGGTATCTAGGAACATCAGTGAGACGAGTCCGAAGACCATCGCCGTGCTGACTGCCATACCGAGCGAACCGGCATTTGGCAACAGGCACATCACCAAAACAGCTATCGCTGCACCTATAAATAAGTAAGGTATGCGTCGACCGAACCGGCACCACGTCTTATCACTCAGTGTACCAACAATGGGTTGCACAACAATACCCATCAGAGGCGGAAGTATCCAGAAATAACTGAGGTGATGAGGATCTGCCCCCAAAGTCGCGAAGATACGCGAAATGTTTGCACTTTGCAACGCATAAGCGATCTGTACACCAAAGAATCCGAAACTCAAATTCCAGAGTTTCATAAAACTCAAATCAGGTTTTGTTTTCATTATTAATTAGTATTTATAATATGTTCCATTATTATTATCAATTCCGAATTTTCGATTACCTTGTAGTCCCTCTCAGCACAAGTTTTGTTCGCACCACTCTTCTTTCAATACTGCCTTTCGGAAGCAAACCTTCCACCTGACTTATCAGGATGTTCGCCGCCTCTTCCCCTACCCGCTTACCGCGTTGTTCCACAGTGGTGAGCATCGGATCGCAAGCGATAGCGCGTTCACCATTGGTAAACCCGCAAATACTGACATCATCAGGTACACGCAATCCCATACGTTTAGCTGTATAAAGAATACCTATCGCAGTATCATCATTTACGGCGAAGAATCCATCGGGACGATCTTCACGCTTCAATATGTCGGGAGTTATCACCTCGGCATCACCGCGGTTGTCGCATATTTTCACCAAGCTGTTGTCCAGAGCAAAGCCACGTTTCAACAAAGCATCCTTATAACCGTTGTAACGGTTCTTGGATATCTCCAGACTCATCGACGAACCATAAAACGCAATGCGCTTGCATCCTGTATCAATGAGATGTGTCACGGCATTGAAAGCCCCCATATAGTCATCAACCACCACACGGCTCGCTTCCACGCCCGTACAGATTCGGTCATAGAAAACCAAAGGGATGCCATTGTCTATCAATTTGCTGAAGTGGTCATACTTCATGGTATCCTTTGCCTGCGACACGATCACGCCGCATACTTTATTCTTATAGAACTGCTGACAAATCTTCTCTTCGCGCTCATACTTCTCGTTGCTCTGCGCCACCACCATCTGATAACCGCGCGCAAAAGCCTCCTCCTCGATGCCGCTGAGGATCGTAGAGAAATAATAATGTATCAGCTGAGGCACAATCACGCCGATGATCCTTGTGGAACGCACGCGTACATGCCGCAACTGTTCGCCGATGACATTCGGAAAAAAGTTATGTTCACGCGCGAATTCCTGTATGGCATCACGACGGTCTTTGCTGATTCGCTTGTTGTCGTTAAGGGCACGAGATACTGTTGCCACCGAGACGCCGAACTCCCGTGCTATATCTTTCATTGTTATAGGTGTAGACTCTTTCATGGTTACGTTTGATTGATGGTGCAAATATAGACAAATCGTCAGAATGTTGCGCACGTACCTATTTAATTACACGTAATTTCTTTGCGCAATCGATTGCACATGATAAATAACGTTTTTAACCGAAAAAAAGTACAATGTAGCATTAATAAAACTAAATTTGCAACGTGAAAAGTCCGATGATGAGCTAACCAACCATTAACAATGGATAAGTTTAAGCCATAAAAGGAAAACCTAATGACAATATTTTAAGACATCATAAAACGATAGTCAATAAACCTAAATAAAGAATTAACATTTATGATAAATAACGTTAACTTTAAAAAAAACAAAATGATGAAGCAGGTAAAATTTACAATGCCTCTAAGGATGCTCGCATTGATATGTGGGTTAATCCTTTCAGTCAGCGCCTTTGCACAGCAAATCACTGTCAATGGCCATGTTAAGGATGCTACCGGCGAACCTGTCATCGGCGCCACAGTCCGCGTTGCGGGCCAGGATGGCGGTACGGTGACCGACCTCGACGGAAACTTCCAAATCAAAGCTAACACTGGTGCAAATCTGCAAGTATCCTATATCGGATATCAGACAGCCACAGTTTCAGCTGCAGCTAACGTAACGGTAACTTTACAAGATGAAGCAGCAAAATCACTGAACGAAGTTGTTGTCATCGGTTACGGTGCCGTTAAGAAATCAGACTTGACAGGTTCTGTTACGGCATTGAAACCGGACAGCAAGAACAAAGGTCTGGTGGTGAATGCACAAGACATGATGCAAGGCAAAATTGCCGGTGTGAACGTAACAAGCAGTGGTGGTACTCCTGGTGCTGGCGCTACAATCCGTATTCGTGGTGGTTCGTCACTGAACGCATCCAACGACCCTCTGATTGTCATCGATGGTGTGGCAATGGACAACAATGGTGTAAAGGGACTTTCCAATCCTCTTTCTATGATCAACCCTCAGGATATTGAGAGTTTCAACGTATTGAAGGATGCTTCTGCAACCGCAATCTACGGTTCACGTGGTTCCAATGGTGTCATCATCATCACTACCAAGAAAGGCCATAAAGGTCAGAAACTGAGCATTGCTTACAACGGAAGTGTAACAATGAGTATGAAGAAAAAGACGATTGATGTGATGGACGGTGACCAATTCCGTGATTTCGTCAAGACTCTTTACACTGGCAACACTCGCTATGATGCAGCTATGGCAGCACTCGGCACATCCAATACCGATTGGCAGGATGAGATCTACCGTACAGCCATCAGCACAGACCACAACGTAACACTCGCAGGCTCTGTCGGCACAGTTCTTCCATACCGCGTTTCTTTCGGCTATACTGGAGAGCAAGGTATTTTGAAGACATCCAAATTCGACCGTTACACAGCTTCTGTAAACCTGAATCCATCTTTCTTGGATGATCACCTCACACTGAACCTGAACGCGAAGGGTATGTATGCCGATACAAGATATGCCAACACAGGTGCCATTAACGCAGCTGTATGGTTCGACCCGACACAGAGTGTATACGACAACACATCTTCTGATGCAGCCAACTTTGGCAACTATTTTGAGTGGCGCAGCACTGGTTCTGCACTGAACGACTCATCATGGCCAACAACATACAACAGTTTGGCAACAAAGAACCCTGTAGCTCTTCTTGAACTCAAAAACGACCGTGCACATAGTAAATCATTCATTGGCAATGCCGATGTGGATTACAAAGTACAAGGATTTGAAGACTTGCGCCTGCACCTCACCGCTGGTGCCGACATCTCTCAGGGTAAACAGCTCACAGATATTGACAACTCTTCTCCAGAGTCTATATATTATGGAAGCCACGGATGGGACAAGATTCTGAAACGTAACCTCACTTTGAGTATGTATGCTCAGTACTATCATGATTTCAACGATAAATATAAGAATCATTTCGACATCATGGGCGGTTATGAGTGGCAGCACTTCTGGCGCAAACAGCACAACCAGTATTGGGGCTACTATCCTACGACAAACAGTAATAGTACTTTGGCTGGCCAAGAGCGCAACCATACATATTATGATTATGCTACGGAGAACTATCTGGTATCATTCTTCGGTCGTGCCAACTGGTCGCTGATGGATCGCTACTATGTAACAGCAACTGTACGTGATGACGGTTCTTCACGTTTCCAGGACCACTGGGCAGTGTTCCCTTCATTCGCTTTCGCATGGAAGATCAAGGATGAAAACAAATTCCGTGATATCGACTGGTTATCTGATTTGAAACTTCGTCTCGGCTGGGGTAAAACTGGTCAGCAGGAAGGTATCGGAGACTACAATTACTTCACAATCTATGGAATGAACACAGGTACGGATTCATTCTATCCTGTATCAGGAACTGGTATCCTTGCTCGTCCGCAGGCTGTCAACAAAGATTTGACTTGGGAAACAACCACCACTTACAACGTAGGTCTTGACTTTGGTATTATCAAGCAACGCCTCACTGGTAGTGTAGACTGGTATTATCGCAAGACCACCGACTTGCTCAACACAGTATATGTAGCAGCTGGTGCTAACTTCAAGAACCAAGTTTCTTCAAACATCGGTTCTCTCAAGAACACAGGTGTCGAGGTTGCTTTAGACTGGAAGGCCATTCAGGCCAAAGATTTCTATTGGAATCTTAACTACAACTTCACTTACAACCAGAACAAGATTACTGAGTTGACTGGTGGAAACGATGACAGTTATTTTGTACCAACAGGTAAAATATCATCAGGTACGGGAACTAACTGCCAAGCACATGCAGTAGGTCATCCGGCAAGTTCATTCTATGTTTACCAGCAGGTTTACGACAAGAGCGGCAAACCAGTAGAAGGTTTAGTTGTTGACCGCAATGGCGATGGTGTCATCACCGAAGCAGACAAGTACTTCTACAAGAGCCCGATGGCTCCCGTTACAATGGGATTTGCTTCTCGTATGGAATATAAAGGTTGGGATTTCGGCTTCTCTCTCCGCGCAAGCATCGGCAATTATGTATTCAATGATTTGATGGCAGGCGCTTCAAACTTGAGCACAAGCGAAATCTATACATCTTCCAACTATCTGTCTAACCGCCCAATCGCAGTGTTGGATGCAAACTGGAAGACTTACGACAACACATCTACCTTGTCTGACCGTTGGGTTCAAAACGGCTCTTTCCTGAAATGCGACAACATCACATTGGGTTACAGCTTCAATGATATGTTCAAAGCAGGTACATGGAACGGCATCAGCGGCCGTGTATACGCTACTGCTTCCAATGTATTCACAATCACGAAATACAAAGGAATCGATCCTGAAGTTTACGGAGGTATAGACAACAGCGTTTATCCACGTCCACTCTCATTCATCCTCGGTTTAAGTCTTAACTTCTAATAAATTATATACGACATGAAAAGTTATATAAAAAATATACTTCCTGCCGCAGCACTGATGCTGACGGTTGGGATGACATCCTGCACAGGTGACTTGGACGTAACCCCTATCGATCCAAACCTTAACACAGAGGTAGATGCTACTTCACTTTTCAATAAGTGCTATGCAAATATCGGAATGGCAGGTAATGGTGGCGCCAACGGCGACTGCGATATCGACGGTCTCGACGGAGGTACTACAGGATACGTTCGCCAGATGTTCAATGCCAACGAACTGACATCCGACGAGGCTATCTGCGGATGGGGTGATGAGGGTCTTTCCTCATTCGACTACGACAATTATGATGCCAGTCATCCTATGCTTCGTGGTTACTATTATCGTCTGTACTTCGGTATCACGATTTGTAATCAATACCTGACTGAATTTGGAGATCATGATGCAAAGATGAGTGCTGAAGTTCGTTTCCTCCGCGCTCTTGATTATTTCCTTTTGATGGACGGATGGGGAAATGTACCATTCACCACAGAAGTGTCTTCAAAAGCACCCGTACAGTACACTCGCAAACAGATTTACGACTTTGTTGAAAGTGAATTACTGGATATCGAGGGTACTCTCTCTGATGCAACTCCTAAGACTTCTACCCAAGAAGGTTACGGTCGTGTAGATAAAGCAGCCGACTGGATTCTCCTGTCACGTCTGTATCTGAATGCACAGGTTTACACTGGAACCGCTCAGTGGGACAAAGCTAAGACTTATGCAAAGAAAGTGATGGATTCCGCTTACCAGCTCTATACAACAAAGAAAAATGGCTGGAGCGCATATCAGCAGCTCTTCATGGGTGACAATGGCGAGAACGGTGCTTCCGTAGAAGCTATCTTCCCAATTCTGCAGGATGGCCTTAAGACCACTTCTTGGGGAACCACTCTGTTCCTCATGGCAGGTTCCACAGATGAGAACGTTCACATCAAAGACGCCAATACCTCTGGCAACGGAACTACAGAAAAATGGGGTGGCAACAGATGTCGTCCAAATCTGATTCAGAAGTTCTTCCCGAACAACGATGCACCTACTGTCGGCGCTTATGCAATGCCCGAGGCAGCTAGTGACAACCGTGCTCTGTTCGACGCTGTTGGTAAAGGCGGCGCTGCACGTAAATTGAATAATGAGGATGTTTCCGCATTCACCGATGGATATGCTTGCTGCAAATTCTGCAACTTCAAGACTGACGGCAGTGCTGGACACAGTTCACAATTCCCTGATGCTGATTTCTTCTTCTTCCGCGCAGCAGAGGCTTATCTGACTTATGCAGAAGCTGATGCACGCCTTAATAACGGCACAACGACAACAGAAGGAACAAATGCTATCAATAAAATTCGTTCAAGGGCACAAGCTACCACAAGAACGACATCATACACTCTGAATGAAATACTTGATGAATGGAGCCGCGAGTTCTATTTTGAAGGCCGCCGCCGCATGGATCTTATCCGCTTTGGCAAATTTGGAGGCAACTCTGACTATACATGGCAATGGAAGGGTGGAACATACGCAGGACGTAACTTCTCTGCCAATAAGAATCTGTTTGCCATACCTACTACAGATTTGACAGTAAACCGGAATTTGGTTCAAAATCCTGGCTATTAATAATTTTAAAAAAGTACGAAAATGAAAAATATAATCAAGTCAACATTGCTGCTTGCATGCGGTGTATGTCTGCTCGCATCATGCGAAAAAGACGATGACTCAAATCCTGTGCTTAAGGACCCGACGGCTTTCGTTCTGAACACGCCAGCCGCTGCGACCAACACCACTTACGATTTGGCTAACTCGAAGACTTTGGATTTGACATGCAGTCAACCAAATTACGGATTCCCTGCATCTACCGCATACTATGTGCAAGTAGCTACAAAAAGCGATATGAGCGATGCTGTTGAACTAACGACACCTTCTACATCTGCAAAAATAAGTGCAGACGCAGCAGAAATTGCTAGCGACCTCACCACTTTGGAACTGAATGCCGGCAAGACCGAGGCAGATTTCCCAATGACGATACCTGTCTACGTGCGCTTACGTGCCATCATGAAGACCTATAACAGTTCAGATGTAGCAGGAACAGAAATTCTGTCTAACACCGTGAAACTGAACAATGTGAAACTCCTCTTCTCATTACCTCCAGTTTACACACCTACCAATATCTACATTGTAGGTAACTTCTGCGGATGGGACTGGGGCAATAGCCTATCAATGGTTCCTGTTTACGGTTCACCGAATGTATTCTGGCACATGGTTTACATTGATGAATCAGGTATCAAGATTAATACAGCTACTGCATGGGATGGAAACCAGAAAGGCTATGCCGACCTCAACAGTGTTGGTGGCACACTAGCTTCCGACATCGTAGCAAGCAAGGATGGCAACATCTCTTCTTCTAAAGCAGGATGGTATCAGATGATTGTAACCACATCTGTTAGCGGTCGTAAGATTCTATATGATGTCAAGTTCAATAAACCAGAAGTATATCTCATCGGAAAGGCCAACGACATAGGTTATAATGAAGGTGTAGAAGCTGGTAAGTTCACGGTTCCTACAACTGCTGATGGAGACTTTGTATCACCAGAACTGACAACGAAGCTGCCTGGAGACGACACCGACGGCTGTGTCAGAATCTATGTTCCAGTAGATGATGGCAACTGGTGGCACTCTGAATTCATTCCTGTCGATGGAAAGATCTCTTATCGTGGTACAGGTGGTGACCAAGCTCGCTACGGATGTAATATCGGCGACCATGTATATCTGAACTTCACCAAGGAAACTGGTTCAATAGAGAAAAAATAATCTTTAAAAACATATCGTGATGAAAAAGATATCATTATATTTAACACTCGCACTCGCAGGCCTCTTCATGGGGTCCTGCAGTGACGACTATAAGGATTGGGCAGATCCACAGTCTAATGCGCAGGAAGATGCCATAACCATACCAGGGTTTACAGCCAGCGCCGTGGATGCCATCAATTTGGCTAATGTCACGACCGACAGCGTTGCCACATTCAAATTGAGTACTGCTAATTTGCCTGATGGATACACTCTAGGCAATGCACGCATTGAACTCACACCTACAGGCGTGGAAAATGCTACTACAACGACAGTATCTACTTCTCTGACAGGTGCTACGCTTGCATCAACTCTTCAGAGTCTTATAACTAGCACTTATGGAAAACGCCCTACGGCTCGTACATTCTCCGCTCACGTATATCTGAACGCAGTCAAAGACGGTCAGGCTTGCCTCATCGATGCAGGTACGATTAACGTGATCTTAACACCTACTGCTCCTGAAATTTCTAATGCTTATTACATCGTAGGCGGTGCTCTCGATTTTGGTGCATCAGCCAAGAGCAAAGAGCAGAAATTCAGCCATAGTTCAAAAGATGTTTATGACGACCCTGTATTCTCTATTGTCATCAAAGCTAAAGAAGGCGACGACACATGGTTCGCTATCGGCAGTGAAGAGGCTTGCGATGCTATTACGAACAACAACGACTGGTCACAATTGCTCGGAACAACAAGCGGAAACGGCAAGAATGGTTTGACAGGTAGCCTGGACAAACGTTCTAAGCTCTCTGATGATGGTTCGTTCTGCATTTCTAAAGACTACGGTGCTAAATATATCAAGGTGGACATTAATATGATGGACTACACATATACAATAACTCCACTGAATTTTGCACAATACATGTATGTTGCTGGAGACGGTAACGGATGGAGTCAGATAGACTATATGTCTACTTCTGCTTATGATGGCAAATACACAGGTTACATGTATCTGAGTTCTCAGTACAAACTCTGCACACAGCAAAACTGGAATGGTCCTAACTATGGTGAAGGCTTCAGTACTGACGGTGGAGCTGCCAACATGACCCTTTCTACTCCAGGTTACTACAAAGTAGACGCAGACCTCGTCGGAAAGACAATCAAGCTCACTGCTATTACCACAATCGGTCTTATCGGTGATGCAACCGCAGGTGGTTGGGGCACAAGTACTCCAATGACCTATAACCAAAAAGACCGCTGCTGGGAAACTACAGCAACAGTGACAAACGGTTCCTTCAAGTTCCGTGCAAATGATGGTTGGGACATCAACTGGGGTGGCACAACTTCTGCCCTGAAGCAAGGTGGCGACAACATCAGCATCAGTGCAGGCACGTATGACTTCAAACTGTTTGCTTGGTGTGACGGTAAAGCTTACTGCGAAATCACAAAGAAATAAGCTTCATCAATAGCTTTGCAAAGCGCTCTTAGGGCGACTCCATTATCATGGGGCCGCCCTTTTTCTGTATATAAACCTCTCAGGCGCACCACTCTAAATACTCGGAAACATACAATCAATAATCTTTAAAAGCCAAGCAATATTCCCGTTTGCAGTCAATCATTCTGCGAAAGCATAACAGTCACCGACCAATATAGGGGTATATTGGTCTGCAATTTGATGCTTCCGGCACTGTGATTTGCCGTTAAACGTCGACCAATATACCCCTATATTGGTAATTGGGAGATATGCTTTCATTTTATGCCTTGAATGAATATGGCTTTTGAGTCACCACATATTATACAAAAGATAGGCGTCACCATCAAAAAGATTTAATGTATGATGAATTTTCAGGAATAAATGTTATCTTTGCGAAAACAACTTCGAATAACATAAAAAAGAATAAGGACTTCATACCTTAACACTTCTAGTCCACTTACAGATAAACCTATAGACCTATGAAAAGATTAATATTCGTATTTTCGGCACTGTTTTTCATTGTTCTGCAACAGGCATCGGCCCAACGATATTTGGGAGGAGATATTTCACTATGGCCGACTTATGATCAGGCAGGCACCGTGTATTGCAATCAACAGGGACGCCCCACTCCATTGCTCACGCTCTGTCGGCAAGCGGGATGGAACACCATGCGTGTCCGTCTTTTCGTAGACCCATCTATGGCACCTCAAGAAAACAAGGATGAAGGAGTGTGTCAGAATCTGCCTTACGTCATCGGCCTGTGCCGTCAAATCAAGAAGGCAGGCTTCCGACTCATGCTCGACATCCATTACAGCGACACGTGGGCGGACCCAAGCAAGCAGTTTACCCCCGCCCGCTGGCAACAAGCGATCAAAGCACATCCCCAAGCAGACGCAGCCCGATTGCTTCGTGACTCAGTAGAAACCTATACCACCCACGTATTGCAAACGCTGCGGAAACATAACATCACACCCGACCTCATTCAGGTGGGCAATGAAATCACCTTTGGTATGCTATGGCCGACAGGGCGCGTGGAATTATCGAAAGCCGACAACTGGAATATTCTTGCCATGCTGCTACAAGCGGGATGCAAAGCCTGTCGCAAACAATGCCCCAAGGCCAAGATCATCATCCATACCGAACATGCCTACGACACGGATGCCACCTTATATTATTACGACAAACTGAAAGAATATGGCGTTGATTACGACATCATCGGACTGAGCTACTATCCCATGTGGCACAAAGACATCAAGACACTAGGCCGCAACCTCTCCGTGCTTGCACAGCATGAGCCAGATAAGCAGGTGATGATTGTGGAGACTGCTTTCTACTACTCGCACAAGAATGACAAATGGGAACCCGACTCCACTCATTACGCCGACCTCTATCCCATATCGACAGAAGGACAGCGGAAGTTTGCTCACGAACTAGTGTCCGAGCTCAATCGTCATCCCAACGTGACTGGTCTCTTCTGGTGGTTCCCCGAAGAAAACGAAAGCGGCAAAACCGTCATCAAAAGTTGGATAAACCGCGGACTATTCGACAATCAAACAGGATATGCCTTGCCTGCACTTAAAGAAATGCGACGGTTTGTTCTAAAAAATAAAATGAATTAAGACCACACAACAAACCGAAAGAAATCGGCGAAACAGTATTCTGATTATGCGCCGAACATAAAATAAAATCCGTGGGAATTTACCACATATCAACAGATATGGATAAATTCCCACGGATTTTATGATTAATTTCTTCAATTAATTCCTATCCACAATCAATGCAAAGCGACATTTATTTAATAGGAATTAATTGCAGACGGATATCTTTACTTGAATAGTTCAGCCAATTTCTTGCCCAAAGCCTCGCCACGTACATCCTCGTTGATGCCTAGCACCACGCCATTGGCATCGATGAGATACATCGTAGGTACGGCACGCACCTTGAACTGATTGGCAACTGCCGGAGAAAGGAAGTTGGGCCATTTGAGTTGTTCCTGCTGTACTGCCTTTTTCCATGCAGCGACATTTTGGTCTATCGAAATGCTCACCACCTCAAAACCACGGTTCTTATACTGCTCATAATTTTTCTTCACATTTGGTATTTCCTTGCGGCAAGGCGCACACCAACTGGCCCAGAAATCGATAAGCAAATACTTTTTGCCCTTGAGCAACTGCTCTAGCGTGTAGCTTTTGCCAGCCCCATCCTTCAATGTGAACGACTGCAATTTGGTACCAACACCACCACCAGGGAAGAGTTCATCATATATCTTTTTGCCATAGAAAGACTTTTTCACCTGTTCCGGCAGACTTTCATAATATGGTTTCTGTTCTGCTGTGAGATAAGACATGAAATTCACCATGAGTAACGGTCCCCAGAATGTGTCTTTGTTAGCATTGAACAGATTCGTATATTTTGCTTCTACCGTATGAAAGAAGTCATTATCCTCTTTCTCCATAGCCTTGTATTCATCAGTGGCCTTGATGGCATCCATCTTTACCTTGTCTTTGCCAGCAGCTGATATTTTGCTTTGCAATGGTGAATAACGACGTTCAAAATCAGAACGTATCTGGTCGAGCGTGTCATGCACACTGGTCAGCTCTTTATACTTTGCGTTCAGCGAAGAACCTGTTACGATCACATCACTCATCTCATAATAGGCACTACTGTACATTTTCTTATCCACTTTGCCTACCGTGACGCTGATATTATCGCCTGTATTAACCATGAATTTCAACGAACTGTAATCGTCATTCACTTTGACCATTACGAGAAGTGGCTCCTGCACGTCGGTCTTGATTTCAAACTTGCCAGCAGCGAGTTTGCCCTCTGCCATTGCCTTGTCGTTGTCATGACTTACGGGAACAATACTTAAAACAGTTCCATCGGGCAATCCGTTGACCGTTCCTGTGATTGTCAAATTCTGAGCTACAGCAGCAAAACTAATCGCTACTACGGCAATGATTGTCAAAAATAATCTTTTCATTTAGCTATTAACTTTTAATTTTTAATTATTCTCTATTTAATGATCCACTTTTTAATTGCTCTATTCAGCATCCACACAGGTCATGCCTACGATTTTTCCCCATCCTGTTGTTACCACAGGATTGTCTGGAGCTCCGAACATCGGTCCCCAATAACTATTAGGCAGACCATAATTCACGTCCATCTCATACTGTATCAGTTTGCCCTGATTGGTGTTTTCATTCCACACACCAATCCAGAAACACACATCACTCGTTGGCCAACCTCCACCTGCACTACCCCATGCATAAATGGCAGTGACTTTCTCACCCGCCTCACAAGTATAGATCGTGTTGGATGTAGTCTGTCCACTTGATGCAGAAAAAGAATACACAGCTTTGTCTGTGGCATAATAGAAGGCATATCCACTCGTGTTGGATGCGAACAGTTTCGCGTCCATAATGTCGGTGCAACCCGACAGATCGATGATGGAACGCTTGCCGGCAGCAGAGAGGTCTCCCTTGTCCACACGATTGTAGAAATTATAACGATAGAGATACGGTTTACCATCAATGTGCATCACACAACACGTATAGTTTCCACCACTATTAAATATGGCAGACGGCTGCACAGGCAGATTGTTGGCATCCACATAAGCAGTATCGGATGTGTTTTTGAAACTACTAATCTGCGAAGCCTGAGAGAAATACGGGCGGAACCTTCGGTTACGCTTGTCGTAGATCACCTGCCAAGCATTGATGGCTCCAGTGACAGGCCGCCACGTGGTACGCGTGTTGAACATCAGAAAAGCTCCCGCCTCATAATCACCTGCAATGGGTGCAGAGAATTTACGGTCGTTAGCTTTGTTGGCATACATCACGTGCAGTTTACCATTGTTAATCAGAAACTCGCAACTATTGGTATAGAAGGCGCATTGCGGGTCGCGCGTATCGGGCGTGTCATAAAAGGATGTGTTCCACTCGTTCATCGTGGTCATGTTCACACTGTTGATGCGATACAGATTAGCATCCGTACCCACGAGATAACCATCCTTGGTGGTCTTACCTGTGGTGCAGCCACGTATCCACAGCGGTTTGCCTTCCAGATAATGTCCTGCCAGTTTGTGGTAATAGTCATAATAGCAACTGTCACCATATATCAACATCAGCGGAGATTGATATACCTCGATATCAGTCTGTCCTTCACGTTCAGTGAGCAGATAGAGGCCACCTACATATCCATCTTGGTTTACACTGATGTAAGAAGGAGAAGGATTGAAATAAGCCTTCATACCCGTGATGGAATCCTCTGCCATGAGATAAATGAAGTAGGTTCCCGGATTCACATCGACATCCCATTTTAAAGCTTTCGTATGAGCGATGGTATCGGCAGCAGGATATTTCAGTACGTTACCCACCTGCTCAGCCTGATACTGATTATAATTTGTCTTGAGCACAAACCAACGGTAGCGCAAACGTTCAGGATGCACATATTTTACATTCACATCATAGTCTACATGCTGACCTGGGGACAATTTGTAATAATTCATCCATTTGTTGCCCAGCCCCACTGTATCTATTACTATTTTACCAGCCTCTTCCTCGGAAAGGTAATCGGTGTTGGTGTCATCGGTGTAACAAGACATCATGGTTGACACCATCATCACCAATACGACAGGAAAAAAATATTTTAATGCTTTCATATTCTTGTATATTTCTAGTTTGTTTAGCTGAATGTCACCAACACGCCATTTTCATCCTTGAGAGGATTACCAGGATGAGCAGCATTGTATTCGTCGAGTGCATTTTGGAACTTTATCTTATAACTCTGAAGTGCGGCCCACGTCATCGTGTCGATATTGAAACCAGTGATGCCTCCGGCATTTGCGAGCATAAAACGATACTTCACATTGCTGTAGGAGCCGAAGAATTCTTCAAGGTCACTCCAGTTGTTAGGCTTCGAAAGAACGTCGGTCCATATCAACGTCAGATGATTCTGTCCGTCAACGCCGATACCGAAATCATCCGACTTCGCCACTTCGATGCGCAACCTCACCGCCTTGGTCTGCAACACGTTACCGCGTTTCAGTGTCACGGGGAGATAAGCACTGGCAGCATTTGCTGGTATGACAACCGTTGACGGCACTTCATAGAGATCATTGGTGGCTGTGGTCAGACTACTTGCCACTATAATATTGGCGGTACGTGCATGGTCAGAAACAGGGCCCATCACTGCAACCTCCACATTCATCACTTTGGCCGTGGTGTCCGCGGGATAGGTGACAAATGAAAAAGTGAGAGAATCTGTGCCTGCGGCATATATTTCAGGACCCACAAGTCTCACGCGAGCCTCATCCTGATAATAAAAGCCGTCGTCCTTGCAACTCACCATTCCTATAGCCACAAGTGCAAATAAGAATACCTGAAACACTCCACTATGTGCAATATCTGATGCACGGAGCATGATATATGATTTATCAAATATATTATTCATCATTTTGATTCTTGATTCTTTATTCTTCATTTCAATTAGTATATCCGCCGAAATCCTTGTCGTTTGTTGGTATCGGCAACACATAGACAGACTTGCCCGGTCTGACCGAAGACCCTGATATGGAACTGGAATTCAGACGCTTGTAATAGAAGAAGAGTTGACCACATTCACCAGTAAACTCTTTGCGGTATTCCTTGTATATCTCATTCTGTATCTGATCAGCTGTGAGGTCGTTGCTCAATGGGAACAGACTCAGATTGCGAGCCTCGCGCACTTCGTTGAGCAATGCTATAGCACGTTTGGGATTCGTGGTCTTCATACATTCGGCAGCGATGTAATAAGCTTCGCTCATACGTATCAACGGATAGATATCGTTAAATGTACTGCCTTCGATATGCCAGAATTTGCACATATACCGCTTGTCGCCATCCTGCTCATAACCCTTGAGGTAACGGTAGTCATTACCGTAACCCTTGTCAAATTCATAGATATCCTTTGCCGTGCTTTCAGAAGGGGAAAGAACATCTGTGCCGCCTTTTGACGTGAAATAATAGTTGCCGATATCTTCCCAGTCTTTCACAGTGAGATGAAACACATGCTCTGAGCTGAACGAAAAATCGATCTCGTTCATGTTGCTGCTCTCCATAGAGGTGTGGTCAACCCATCTGAAAGGTGTACTCAACTTGTCTGAGTCGTTGGCGGCT
>Ga0208695_1001048_pt1 | contig 24618 bp, 22 predicted proteins | sample AD_UKC111_MetaG_FD_184449 | JGI IMG/M metagenome (GOLD analysis project Ga0208695, IMG submission 184449) | Active sludge microbial communities of municipal wastewater-treating anaerobic digesters from Hong Kong - AD_UKC111_MetaG (SPAdes)... | ecosystem: Engineered > Bioreactor > Anaerobic >...
AACAGTTATAGTAGGGCTTTATGTATTCAAACTTTGGCCTGTTGGCTGTAGCATACTCGTAGAGACAATTAAGTGAAGGTGGTACTCCGTCAGAATCGGCCACGGGCTTTTGAACGAAGTTAAATTATTTTTTTAAACATACCCAATATTTCCATCGTTACTTCTTCGATTTTATTACGATCTACCAAAACAAATATTATCGCCGGGTAAAATCTATGTTTGCCCTGATGGTGCAATAATAGTATTATATCTATTTATCATTGTTATTGTTGTCCCCATTGGTATCATAAGATCCGAAATTTTACATTCTCCATGGTAAATATCATCATCTATAAAAATTTCCATCAATTTATAAACAGCATCATGAATTGTAACTAATTCTATTGTTTGTTTGGACTTCTTTTTTTTAGTTAAACTCTTAATTTTAATATATCAGCTAATTTTCCGATAGTTGTTCCTTGAAATAAAACGAACAAAGTAACTGCAAAAAAAACAATATTAAATATCTTATGCTGATTATCAATTCCGGCATCTGCTGGGTATGTGGCTAATACTATTTGTACAGCTCCTCTTATTCCACTCCAACTTAAAAATATTTTTTCTTTTAAAGATAATTTTGTAAAAAACGTACAAATAAAACCGCTAAAAATCTGGCAATAAATGTTACAACAAAAAATTAAACAAAGCCAAATACCCAAATACTTGAAAAGTTTTTAGAAAATACCAAAAGCCCTATTAGTACCAAATCCACCTGAAAATAAAATAAATATTAATGCAATATTCGCAAATTGTTGGGCTAATTTTGCATTATCGAAAGATATTTTCCCTGTAACATCACTTCCAGAAATAATACCGGTACCCAGGGCTATAATAATTAATGGAACATTTAATTTTCTAGAAATTAAAGCAACAAAAACAATGGATATGAGTATTAAGGAAGTAATTAATAGAATTAAAAAGCCTTAAAAATACTTTAATTACACATAACTACCTGGCTTACTGATGTTTCTAAACCAGCCTAGTATAGCGTTTTTTCTTTGTCGGCGCTTAGCGCACAGTAAAACGGTGTGGTGTACATACCCTTGAGCCTTTCCAGCCGTGCCATTGTGGGCATGCGTTATTATATGCCACCCCATGATCCTTGAAACAAGAATGACAAAAGGTAAGCGCTTAAGTCAATTAACAAATAAACACATAGTAAACATCACATAATATATTTATTAATTCAAATATGCATTATGCTCATTTGGCGAGGTTGCATACCCTTAATCAAAAACTGAATAATATAAAATATAGATTTATTTTAGAGATTTTCTCATAACAAGTTTTTGTTCAGTTTCATAGCACACGGTAAAACCTGTTTTTTCATACAATGCAACTGGTCCCATAAAGTCTTCAGCTTCATTAATAAATTTTTTATTTGGATACGCTTCAACAAAATCAAAATTATCTGTTTTTGCATCTTTACAAACTTGCTCCAGTAGTAATTTTGCTATGCCTTTTCCTCTCATCTCAGGTGCAATTGCAAAGCAAAATATGGACTTTACTTTTATTTCTGGAGAAGATTCTTCAGTATGAACTGAACTCATAAAATTTCGCCAGCAGTAACACTTAAAACAGTCTGATTTCGTATTTGTATTGCACCACCCCACAACAATGTTATCACAATAAGCAAGATACCCTTGAATATTATTTCCTTTGATATAATTAGTAGCTAGATCTCTTCTTTTTTCTACTGAAGAAAAATCTTTACCCTCAATATCATCGTTACTCCACCAAATACAATAACATTTATGTTCTTCTTTGTTAGTGGCATGTGGTGTGGTATCAAAAAAGTGCAAATAATCTGTCGTCAGTTCTGGTGTCAACTTACGAATTTCAATATTCATTTGTAAACCTTCATATATATTACTTATCTCGTTTGAGTATAGATCAAATATCAATAATCTCCTATATAAAGATATATATCTTTATATAGTTACTTCCATATTTATGATTAAAGCTTGTTCTTCCATATAATACAGTAGTGATAACTTCCTATGGGGTTACATATAATGGTTGCAACGTATGCGATGTTTTCCAGCGAGCAGAATAAAATCCCGGCTTTATCTAACAATAATTTCGCTCTTTCGTTTTCTTTCTATTCTTAGGTCGTTCCCCCATATCGTAAACATGAAGCCAGGATTTAGCAAGCGCCTGCAACTGTCGCATAAAGGGATGCTAGTACCCGAAGTTGGCAATCAACGGGAGCCAAATTGAGCGCAGCGAAGCGTAGCCGAAGATTCGCTGGTATATGCTCCCGATAGGGACGAGGATTGCGAAGCAATCTGAAGAGCCAGTGAAGGGACACCATGACACCACCTCATTTTCCTTTTATTTTTGGTACTAATAGAGAGGTCTCTTTTGCGTATTCTTTATATTCTTCACCAAATTTTGTAATTAGCTCCCTTTCCTCTTTTTTTATTCGTGTGACAAAGGCTACTAAAGATAAGATAAAAAATAAAAGACCATATAAGTTTCCAGCGATGAGTGTAAAACCCAACGATAAAATTAAGCCTGATAAATAGATAGGATGCCTAACTTTTGCATAAATTCCGGTCTTTACGAGTTTTTGCTCCTTTTCTGTAGTCGAAAAAAGTGTCCAATATCTGGCCAAATCTCTCCTCGAAACGAAATTTATACATATGCTAAGGAGAATCAGGATGAAACCAGGTAAAGCAAGTAGAAATATGTATTTCTCTTCGAGTATAGAGATGATGGCATTAACAAGAAGTGCTATATAAAAGATATAAATTAGATAAAATGTATAATCTTTACTCTTTACTATGCTCGGCCACCATGGTATTTTAGCACCATGCTTGCGTGAGATATACAAACCAACATAATTATAAAGTAATATGCATACAACAAATGCAATCAACAATATAACGTTTGTTTCCATTATTTTCCCTTATTATAAATTTTCCATATTTTCAATCTTTTTACTTCGAGCGTCCTGAAGCTGATTTCATATAACTCCATATTTTATATTGTCAATTGAAGATATAATTTTTGCAACCTTTTCTTTGCTCAGTATAACAGTTAGCTTTCTATCCTTACGAGGTCTTTTTACTTAATAAATAAATGCTTTTTTAAGCATAGTCTCGTAATATAACTTTAAGGCGTTAATAGCCTGATTAATTTTGGAAGTTGCAAATTGTCTCTCATCAATTAGAAAAAGTAAATAGTTTTTAACATCTTCATCGTTAATGTTAGTAAGGGTTTTTCCTGAAAATCTTAAAAAATCTCTGTTAAAATAAGTATATGATTTAACAGTCTTATAATCTGTCTATATAAGATCATTTTTCATTCAACAACTTCAACCCTTTATCGGCTATTGTTTTGACAGAGTTCAAATCTTGCATCGAAAAGAAAAAGCACGTAGCTTTCCCAATGTAGCCAATTGTCGAAAAAGATACCTGTTCACTTCCTATTTGATAAAAGCCTATATTAAAATCATCTTTGGTAGAAAAGACAACCTCCGTATACTCCTTCTTTATGTTCTGCCACTTTGCCGATAAGTCACCCATATATTCAAGTGCTTTGGATAGACTTTCAATTTCTTCAAGATCAAGAAATGATGTATTTGAGCGCTCGTACTTCCCTCCCTCTGTGATATCAATTTTAAGCCCACGAATTCTTTGGCTCTCCTGACCTGGTTCATAAATCACAAGAGCACTGAATTCTATTTTGGATCCATACCTCCCTGCAACTTCTCCCAGTTTGTAGAAATCCTTAACAATCAAATTTCCTTTCTTCGCAAGGAATGCCTCCAACTTTGTTGGAGGTTCTTTCGGCTCACCTTCGTTTTCACCCTGTGCTGAAGCTATCATTGGCAAAAGTACTAAAGCACACAAAACAATTATTAGAAATTTTTTCATGGCAGACTCCTGGAAAAATCAATATTTTTTGAAAAATCCCACTTTTTTAGTTTTTTTTATTAAAAATAAATTAATGGCGATCCTGCAAATATATGTTAAATATTTTTTTAAATTTATACCTTATTTCAGGAGAGCCATTAATTATTACTTAACTTATGTTCACACTTAAAAATAATAAAAAAATAGAATATACTTCAAAAGAAAGAAAACAGGCAAGTATATTGAATCTGCATGAAATTTTTTCAGAATTACTATAATTTTTAATCACTTTAAATTTGAAAAAATTGGTATAAAAAAGGTTGTTAAAAGTTGAGAATGAGGGTTTTTAATATAAGTGTTAAAAGAAAATCTCAGGAGAAAAATTTTGGTTCAGAATTTTTCGTTCTTTGCTAAAAGTGTAGGCAAATTCTCTATAAAAATTAATATTGATGTATAAAATTAAATATAAATTTTAAAAATAATCTGTATCAGTGATTTATTATTCTCGAGCTTTTGACTTTCAAATTTCCACTGTTATGCCCACATAAAAAAATGAAGAGCCTAAGTTTTTAGAAAAATCAAATCACAATAAAATTGAAAAAGTGAATTCTGCTCGGAAGTATAAGGATTATTTTTATTTGTAAAAATCCAGAATAGATAATTTTCCTTCTTTACTGAAATATAATGATAGATTTTATCATTCAAAATGACCAGACCAGCCGGTTTTATTTTTGATAAATTTTTTCTTACAGAATTAAAAAAATCTTGATTATTGGATACCAATAAAGAGGTTTCTTCCTCTATATTTGTCTTCAAAACAGCGTAATATTCCGATTGAATTGCTTTCATAATCAAGTTCATAGCACTGGCACATTTTTCAATAAAGGATATTTTTGAGTTCTTTGACAATTCAATAAGCTCAACTATTATCCTTACATTTTCTGAAGATTGTATTGGATCTCTGACAAGTATCCCACTTAAATAGCTGGTGCTCATTGAGCTTATTGAGATAGAAGGATCGTACAAAACCACCTGATTTTTACCATTCATCTTACCAAATCTGCATGCTATATCCGCTTTTGATATAAGCATATCAGCAAATATTGAATCTTCCGGATATCTGGCTATGCCTATCGTAGCTGTTATCACTCTATCAGAAACTATCTTCTGGAGTCGTAATGTTGTACATATTCTATTTGCTATTATCTGCGCATCAACAAGAGATATATAGGGAATATATATTAAGAATTCTTCTCCACCATATCTTCCTATTATATCAACCTTTCGCACTGAATTTTTTATAGATGATGCGACAAGTTGAAGCACCTTATCACCAAAGTCATGGCTGTACAAATCGTTTATAGACTTAAAGTTATCTATGTCAAGAAAAAGCAAACTTCCTTTTTTTGTTTTATTTAAAGCAATCCTCAACCTATTCAAAAAATTGTTTCGCATTAAAACTTTTGTTAGCGGATCATATAGATTTTCTTCAGTTATTAAATATTGGTTATAACAGAATGAAAGCATTGATTTAGCAAAGTTATAAAATTCGATTTCAAGATTCCAATATGGATTTACAAGTAATTGAGATTCAAAAACAAGAAAATATGTATATTCATCAAACTTGTATGAACTGTAAGATTCTTTCCTTTCTATCTTATTTGAGATATCAACAATTGGTATGATACAGAAGAAATGTGGTGTTTTGAAATCATACGATATTTTTTTATAAATTATTGGCGCACTTGAATTTAAAAAGGATTTAAAACTATCGCTAAAATAATCTTGAAAATGGTTTATATATCCTCTTTTCTTATCATCAGCGATGAGTTTAATACTATAAGCCTCATCCACTTTAAAAAGGGCTGCATAAGTGCAGTATCCATATCTTAATACGAATCTTAAAATAAACCTAAATCTATCTTCGATACTTTCTTCTGACCCCTGGACAATTTTTGTAAATATTTTATCAAGCATCTCATAAGTTACTTTCATGTTTAAAGATATTTTTTCAAGTTGATTTTGAAAGGATCTTTCTCTTGTGAGGTAGAATAGGGCAGATGGATATTCTTTTAAAAATTCTTTTATAGCCGGGAAATTCCTTAGATGCTTCCTCTGTATCTTATTTAGCTTGCCATATATATTCTTTAAAATTAAGACTGACTGCATAAGATATTCTTGATTCTTCGTCAGACGATAAGCTAAAAAGTTGTCCATAAAACTATAAAGAATATCACCAACATATCTTGATTTTTGTAACAAAATATCTAAAGGTTCTTGAATAGAGGTACTAAAACCATTAACTTCTCTATTGCTTTCCTTTTCAAAGATCTTTTTATAAAGAGAATAAAAATAATTGTATCTTGAAAAAGTCTTACTCGAATAATCTACAGGAAGCAGTTTATTTTTTAATGATTCGGGGAGAGGATGACCGAATATAACATGCATATATATTCTCTGGGAATCAACAGCAATTATCTCAATATCTGATTTTTCCTGTTTTTCAAGTATTTCATTTTCAATACGGTTTATAAGCTCATCTTTGTTAAAAAAGAAAGCTACATCAAGTACAAGATATCTATAGAACTGCTTGTATTCAGAATATAATATATTATCTCGCCTTTTGTCCATTGTTTTCATTATTTCGACAACTTCATTATATCTACCAATCTTTACCAGGTAAAAAGCTTTGAAATAAAGATATTCAAAATATATTGGAAAAATGGAAGGATCGGGAATATTTTTTTCTATCGATAATAGAACATTCTTAGCTTCTTGAAGGTTCCAGCAATCTATATGATAAGCCAGTATTTTTATTAGAGCAAAGAAGTATATATCAAGTTCTACTTCTCCCCTTGAAATAGCTTCAGATGCCACCTGCTCAAGCTTGTTAAAATATTCCAGCGCTTGCTCATTCTCTCTGTGTTTGTTAAGGTAATCTTCAGCAAGATTGGAATAACTAATAATCAAAGTATAGTAGAGTTTGAATTTGTCATTATAAAATATTGATTCTTTTGTATATTCTATAGCTTTTTCGTTGTTTTCTTCTCCTTCCTGTGAGGAAAAGTAAACTCCAAGATTATGTGCTGCTTTCAGGTAGAATATCCAGTATTTTAAATCCTTTGAGTCATTGTAAACTATATCCTGCAAAACATAATATTCAGTAAGATCACTCTGTATATCTTCTTTGATTTTTTTGTAATAAGCGGCAAGTGCATATAAAAATAACAGGTATTCAGCATCATCATACTTATCAAGATGATTTAAAGAGATTATTTTAAGTATTTCTTTACTTTTTTCGGGGTTATTAAGAAGGTTCGCATATGTGTAAAACATTATTAAAGCAACAAATGAGTTAACCTGCAGTTCATTTTTAAATTCATCATAAATTTTATCTATTTCATCATATTTATACTCTATCCCATTGATGATTAATTCGATAGCCTTTAAAAATATTGGTTTAAATATAACCTTCTTTGAATCTTTACAATCTATTGAGGTTATCTTCTGATGTAAATTTTTTAATTTTTTAGTGCTAAGCATGATTATTGAAAGATAAAAGTATTCCTTTAAACTGTAACAGTAATCTTCCAGTAACTTTACTGAAGGAACTATAGTAAATATCAGGTCATAAATATTTGAATAATCTGCATAATTGGCAAATATAGAAAAATCTTTATAAAATTTGATAATTTCATATATAAGATCTTTCGATCTGAGCTTTTTAAGATTAAGAATATACTGACTTTTATCATCAATAGTTGTAGCCCAATTTTTCAAAAGGTAATTTTGAAATTGAAGTAAATATCTTTTATCCTCTATTTTTATAACAGAATTAAGGAGATCTCGTAGTAATAGATTTGTTAAACTCAGTGAATTTGAAATCTTCGAATATCGTAACATCTTCTTATTCATCAAAGAAGCAAGCAAACTTTTTCTTACCTGATATTTCCTTAAAGAATATATCATATTAACATTAATAGGTCTATTAAAGGTCAAAAAGATTATGAGAGCATTTATTTCTTCATTTGATAGATTTTCGATATTATAAGCAGCTTCAATATACTCATAAAATGCATCCTTGATTTTTTTTACTCTTCTTGGACTCTGAACTATTTGATTACCTTCCACTTTAAATAAAGATTGATTTTTGCTAGCAAAATCGACGAAATAAAAAAATATTGTCAGATCGAAAGAGTTCGAAATTTTTGTTATATCAAAGTCATACCAGTTAAATATAAAAGAAAAGGCTTTTTCAATACTGTTATGGTCAACTTCAATTGGTTCATAGAACCAATCAACATCTTTTTCACTTTCAATATTTGAAAACCTTATAAGATATATCCTGTTATTTGTTTTTGATAGATCGAGTAAAAGTTTTTTCTCCTTTGATGGATAATTTAAAAAATCAGTAAATATAAAAATAAATTTTTCATTGCTCAACTTACTTTGCAGAAAAGCTTTTGCCTCTTCAAGGCTTTTTACTTCATGAGCAGCTTTAAAACTAACATATTCGTAAAAATCCTGTGAGTTTTGCAATATAACAGTGTTCGGTTCACTTGATTTCATATAAGAGGAAAAATAAGATTGAAATGAACTTAAAGATAAAGAATCATTCCATAGCATAATAATTCGACTTTTTAATCTATCTTTGATTGATGCAAATTGTTTTTGAAGGTTGAAAAGTGTCGCACTGATAATCTCAGAGTTTTGAAAATAGTACAGATGTTGATTTTCATTTTTCAGGATATTCTGTAAATATAGCTTCATAAAATCATAATCAAAGTGCATCTCTTCACTGTGATAGTAAAAATTACGAAGTTCAGTAGATGGTTCTTTTGAGATTTCTTCATATGATTTTATGATAAGTTCAAAAAATTTTTTAAAATCCTCTGAGTACTGTTGCATCGTTATGTTTGCAGGAAAAATATCAAGCAAAACTGGGGAACCATTTTTTTGAACCAATATATTGAACTTTTGAATATCATTATGACTGACATTGTTTTTATGAAGGTAGTTTAAACTATAAAGAATCTTACTTATAACAGAAAAAATCACCTCTTCGTTATCTGCTTGCTGCTGTATATATTTGTGAATCGGGATGGAATCTTCGATATATGGCATTGTATAAAACCAGATCTCCCTTTCAAAGGGAAAATTATCTATTTTAAATATTTTTTCTAATGTTAATGGTTTTATGATAAATGGATTGTTGATAGATATAAGTATTGAATACTGTCTGATAAGTTGAGACACAACCTTTCTCGAAACCGAGTTTATCTTGCAAATCTTTAGCGCAATATTTTTCCCTGTCTTTTTATCCAGAGAAAGATAGGTTAAACCATAATTTCCGCTTCCAAGAAATCTTATAATCTCATACCTGTTATTCAGGAAATTCATAAAATAGATGTACCTTCTGAAGTGATCATTTACATTTTTAAACCCTACATAATGCAAGCACTTTCTTTTTTAATTATACCTTCCTTAACTTTCTTATAAGATCATTATAGCATGAATAATCAATCTAAGCTTTCATTTCGGTGCATATGGAAGAAAAAGTTGGTAATAAAAGAGGCAAAAAATATCATAAATATTTAGCTTTCACAAAGCATAGAAAATTTCTTCCCTAAAAAAGCAAAAAAGACAAAATAACAGGAGTTAACTGTTTTACAGCTATCATATTTGTTATAATTGTAAACTATTAAAATTTATCTGCAAGTAGAATCTCTTTCTGTATATTCTGGCTTACAATCAAAATCTGAGATAGCATATCTGACAGATCTTCCTCTATTTCAGTTTTTATTTTTTCTAAAAGTCTGAGCTCATTTTCGATAAAACGAGTATTCTTAATGTCGATTTCTTTACCAGAATCAGTTTCATCAGCTGCATCAATATCAAAAATCTTTTTGCTGGAATATTTTATTGATATTCTTCTTAAAAGCATTATAAGGTTTTCAGGATTTCTATATTGCCCAATAAATGTTCCATCCTTAATAAAATCAATAAATTTCTGCGTTTGTTCCATATCAATCGAACAAAAATTTTTAAAAAATTCTATAATAAAAGATAGAGCAGGATTCGCATAGGTTTTTTGCAATGATTTCGCAGAATCTTTTATCTTTCTATCTATATAAAGATCTAAAAGAATTTCAAGTAGTTGATGAGAGGGAAGATAATTCTCTTTCTCAATATTATTTATTTTTTTAATCAGCAGAAAAAAAAGTCTATCGTTGTGAAACCATTTATCCATTAAAAGATGAACCTTCATTCCCTTTAAACATAAATGTGCATCATCTTTTGTAAAAGTATCTTTATCTTCTTTCTCTTCAAAAAAAGCTATCTTTGCAATTCCTAAATTTTCAATTATATTATCACAAAAAGATAAAGTAACCTTACAATTTCTATTTTGAAGAGAAAGCAAATCTGGTAATGTTAAACCTATATTGTAATATATATTATCTTGTAAAATAGATATTATATGGTGAGCTAAAAAATTCATCTTAAAACCTTTAACATTTTTTTAGCCATAGCATTAATATTGTAAACTTACCATTTTTTTATCTTTTCAAAATAACCTTCTACCTTGTTATTATTTGACAAAGCCAAACTATAAACTATAAGAGTGAAAGGAGCTAAAATGAAAAAAAAATCGTCGCTAATTATTTTTATTTTAATTCCTCTTATTGCTTTTTGTATATTCTTTCTTATCCTTTTTTCTTTATCGGGTACTTATGGTATTTTCAAATGGAACTACTCATATAAAGTTTTACTGAGGCAAATACTCATTATTCCACTGGTTCCAGTATTTACTGGTTTAATTGCACTTATTATATCAAAAAATGATAAAATTTATAAAATTTTTTATTCTATAACAAAAGTATTAAGCATAATTGTTGTCTTTATACCTGTAGTTGCAATTATAGCTATTTTTATTATGACTTCTGGTTCTTTTTCATCTTTGCCACCTTTACTGACTATAACAGATAAACTATGTTCAAATGGGACTCTGGCTTATTGCTTAAATTTGACTACAGAAAAACCAGAAGCACTTTTCTTAAAATATTACCCGCTTTTAGATCCTTCAAATTTTGTTCAACTAAAAGAAAATAAACCTAAAAAACTCCATACATTTTTTTTGCAGGATCTATCTGCTGGTACTGAATATAAATATGAGTTATCAAATGGTTATACTTCAAAATTTACAGTTCCAGATCAGAAGTTCCTTAAAGATGATGATTCTTTTTTTTCATTTGCAGTATCTTCAGATCTTCATATAGGTAGAGCTGAAACTTCACTGGATGCAGCTAAAAATATACTATCCAATATTTCAAAAAATCAATCTTATGCTTTCTTTGCTACTCTGGGCGATTTTGTTGAATCGGGATATATAAAAGAACACTGGCAAGAATTGAGAAATTTCTTTTATGAAAATTTAAGTAATCTCCCTTTATTGCCTGTAATTGGAAATCATGACGCCTTTCTGGGTGGTGATAGATATTATAAAAAAGTGCTTGTTTCTCAAGAGCAGAATGGCAAAAAATCCAGAGTTTACAATCATTATATATATAATGGAGGAGAAAGAAATATCCATATCATCTCATTGCAGCTTCTCTGGGGTATGGAAGATTTTTCATCTTCTCAAAAAAGATGGCTTGAAAACGAGTTAACAAAAATATCTAAGGATGACTTTGTCGTTATCCTATCTCACTGCTTTGCCTACGCTTCAGGATATACAGAACAAAGTGGTATCAAATGGTATGATAACCAGGATGTTATAAGAAAGCTCGTTCCATTGTTTAAAAAATATGATGTAGATCTTGTTTTAAGTGGACACAATCATTTTATGGAACTTATTGAAAATGATGGAATAATCTATAGTATAGTTGGTGCCTTTGGCTCAGTACCAGATGTAGAAAGAACATATATTACAGCAAATTCCCTCTGGTATAAGAGCCATACTTTCGGTTATCTTGATGTAACATGCTATAAAGATTATTTTAAAATTAATTTTTACGATCAAAATAACAACTTACTGTTTTCAAAAATTACCGATTATTAATATATCTTATATTTCAAAAAACAAATGAGCAATGTCCTACTTTAATCACTTTAGATCTGTTTATTCACTATAAAAGTTAATATAAAGCAATATTAACTGTTTTTAGGAGAATTATCATGAAAATGAAAAAAACTATTATTTTATTTATTCTAACTTTTCTTATTCTAATTTTTTTAAGCGATAGTAGTATTGATATCATCACAAATTTTGTTAAAATAGATGGAGCAAACTATATATATTCACTTGATGGAAAAAATTATAAGATACCTTCTCTTTATGTTCAAAGAACAGAAATTACGAATAAAGATTGTACTGAACTTTTGAACTGGGCTTTTTTGCAAGGTTACTTAGAAATATCCAATAAGGATGTTTATTCTACTTATCAGGGAAAATTTCTAATCTATATACTTGAAGAGAAATATTCTGACATTACATTTTCAAAAAATGCTTTTTCTTGCAAAAAGGGAAAGGAAAATTATCCAGCAGCCGGATTTACATGGTACGGTGCGGCTGCTATTGCAAACTTCTTAAGCATGCAGCTGGGTTTTATACCTGTCTACAATCTTATGCAGGGGAGCATAACTCCAAAGGGCAATGGCTTTCGTTTACCTCATGCCTATGAGTGGGAGTTTTTCTTTCGGGGTGGGACAAAGTCGAATAACTACCAATATGCTGGTTCTAATTTATTAGATGAAGTTGGTTGGTTTGAAAAAAACTCCTCAAAAAGAGTTCAACCTATAATGCAAAAAAAATCAAATGAACTTGGAATCTACGACTTGAGTGGCAACCTCTGGGAGTGGTGCTATGATATGGGTATTTCTGCAGGAGCCATAGTCAAAGGTGGAGCCTATGATTCGAAAGAATCATCCTGCATATACTCGGCTTTTGCTGAGTTTGAACCACTTGAGTCCCTCGCTAATGTTGGTTTTAGACTGGTTAGAACTTATTAAATTATTATTTGATTATAAGGACAGAAAATGCAAAGACAGATTATTTCAAAAAAAGATTATTTACAAATTTCAAAGGCTAACATCAAACCTCAGATCAAAAGTGATACCTATCTTGAAAGACTTTATAAATATATCCCATCAGAGATAATACTACTTTATATAACCTGTGAAAAAATAATTCTCGATCAATCTCAGCTAAATATCTGGACATACTGGGCTTTGGCTGGATTTTGTTTACTTATGACCCCTCTTTATCTTTTTTTTGTCCAGAAAGTAAAAAAAGCCAAACAACTTATCTTATCTACTCTTTCCTTTGCTGTCTGGGTATTTGCTCTCGGTGGCCCTTTTACCCTGTTAAGCTGGTATGATCCACTTTATGGCGCACTTTTACTTCCAGTTTTTACCTTCGCAATAAGTTTATTTCAATAATCTTCCAAATTCTTTAGATTACTTAAGATTTATTGTAATTTATTGAGAGTTGTATACTCAAAATATGGACTTTTAACTTTCTAAGTCCAGGTTTATATTTATACCTGAGAACCATTATATAATTTATCTATTATTGAATTTAATGAATCATCTTTAGATATTGTAATATTACTAAAACCACTAAGTGGTGCACTATTAAACTTTAAAACTCTTGATGAGATAAGAGGAAGCTCATCGATATTATGAGTCACAAGCAAAATTGTTAAATTTTTATATTCTTTTTTTATAAACTTAATTATTTTATTTTTAGATTGGACATCGATTGATTTAAAAGGTTCATCAAGTAAAATTACAGAAGGGTTGAAGATAAATGCTCTTATAAGTGCTATCTTAGCCTTCATCCCTCCGGATAGCTGATATGGGTAATAATTTGAAAAATCCTTAAGATCACATATGTCTAACCATTTTTTGATATTATCTGAAACATTTTCGTTTATATCTATATCATTTAGTTTTAAAGGATAGATTATATTTTCATAGGCACTTTTATATGGGAAAAGCCTTGCTTCCTGAAATACTATCGAATATGGTTTCTTAATATAGAATGAACCAGTGTAGTTTTTATCAAGATTTGCCAGTATACTCAATAAAGTTGTCTTGCCACTTCCTGAAGGAGCAAATAATGCCACAGTATCATCCTGTGCAATTTTAAAACTAAGATTATCAATAATAAGATGTTTCCCAAACCTTTTTGATAAATTTTCCACGATTATGGCGTCACTCAAGTTTAAAACTCCATTAAGATCAATATTATTTAAAAACATCTATCTATTTTAATAAATTACCGCATTCCCGGTCAACTTGTATTTTTTAAGCTTTTCTTAGTTTTCTTTATATAGCTTAGCCATGAAAACTGGCGAAAAGCGAGAAGATAAATTTACAGGATATAACAAAATTACTCACTTAAAAGATATTTTTGAAAGAAAAGAATAAAGAAAAGATTAACTACAAGTTCAAAAATAACCATAAATAAAAGAAGAATGATAAGATAGAAGAAAACTTTATCCATTTGAAAATATATTTTAGCCACATTTAAAAGATAACCAAGTCCATCCTGTGAACCAATAAACTCCCCAAGTACGACTACTTTTAACCCAAGTCCCATGCCAAGGGTGATGTTACTCCTTGTCGCTGGAATCAAGGAAGGTAGATAGAGATCTTTTATTATATCTTTTTTAGTACCACCAAAAACTTTTATGACCTGCTCAAGTTGAAGATTTTTTTTTAATAATGCATTACTTGTATTTATAAATACGGTCGAAATTGTTAGCGATGCGACCATCATGATAGGAACAGATGAACCTATTCCAGATAATAAAAGAAATATTATACCAAGTATTGTTCCAGGAATTACCTGAAAAAGAGCAAGGAATATTGATACAGTCTGTTGAATCTTTGATGAATGTATTATTAGACTTAGCAAAGTCCCTACGACAAGTGACATAAAAAAACCAGCAGAAGTTCTATAGATACTCAATAAAAAATGCTTTGAAAAATCAGAACTAAAGAGTTCCCCAAAACTTTTAAATACTTCTAAAACCCGAGGGATAATATAAGGTGGATACAGTAATGAAAGTATCCACCATAGTAAAAGAAAAATAAGTAAAGATGCTAAAGTATGCTTAATAGATGAAAAAAAAGTTCTGATATTCTGCATCCAGAGGTGATCCTATATTTTTATAATACTCATAAATTTCATCCAAAAGTTTTTGACTATACCAGAGTTCAAAGGATGTATTCCCAAGTGCTTTTAGTAAGATTGGTTGCGGAAATTTAAAATAGGAGGCGGTTTTTTGAACAGCAAGCGATGGATTTGTTTTTACAAGTTCTATGGCTTTTGCCAGTTCATTATTCAGCTGTTTGATATAATCAAGATTTAAAGCAGCCCAATTTTTCATGACAAATCCACCAACCTGCGGATATCCATTCTTTTTGCCAGTCCATTTCTCATACATATCCTTGAAGCTAAAAGACACATAAAGGTTTGGTATACCTTGCGCCTGTGATACAAAAGGCTCTGGTAGAGCAACTGCTAATGCTTTACCCTGTTTTAGAAGTTCAAAAGATGAAGCAAAAGGGGCGTAAATGGGAGAAATATCTTTTTTCCATTCCAGGCCTTCTTTAGAAACAAAATATCGGATTATCTCCTCGATAGGGGAGCCTTCAAAAGGGATATATATTGAAGAACCTTTTAAATCCTTGAAAGAACTTACTTTTTTCCCGTAAGTTACAAGGTATGTTAAACCAGTTACATGTGAATTTATTATTGAAACAGGGGTTTTATTCTTATAAAATGCAAGCCCTACATCAAGACCGGTAAACAAAATCTGAGTTTCACCATTTAGAAAGAGAGCTGATGCCTGTGAATGGTCTGTAAAAATGGTAATCTTTGTATTTGGAAGATTTTCAGCAGCAAGTATCAGGGGAATAGATGTGGGAGTAGCTGGTCCCCATATATTTACTGAAGATACTGGTGCACTAGCAAAAAAAATAAAAAAAGAACAGATTAACAAGACAAATAGAAAATAAAACTTTTTCATATAACCTCTCCTTAACTAAAACAATAAATATATACAAGGGTTAATTCTAAATGAATAAAGAAGGGAGCTTTCGCTCCCCCCTTTTTTTTATTATAAAAAATATCTCATTTAAAATAAACTTTAATTGCTATAAAAAGTAATTTTCAAGCTCTTCCTTGAAATACTTATCTGCTGAAGATATTGGAAGGATCAAAGATTGGCCAAGGGGACAAAAAGAAGTTTTTTCCATGGTGTTAGCAATATTTAACATCTCTTCCCATTCCTGTTTTTTAAGTTTTCGTTTATAAAGTTCCATGGATTTATCAAAGAGTATCTTTGTTCCAATTCGACAGGGAGAGCATTTCCCACAGGACTCATGCTCGAAAAATTTCATAACAGATCTTAAGAAATCAGGTATTTCTGTCTTTTGATCGAGGATCAATATCGCTCCAGAACCTAAAACAGCAGCCCACTGGCCGAGAGAGTCGTAATCCAGAGGTGTATCAAGCATTTTTTCCGAAATCAAAGCACCTGCCGAGCCTCCTATCTGAGCTGCTTTGAAAACAGATCCAGCACACATTCCACCGGCATATTCATTTATGATCTGGCGTAAAGTTATACCCATAGGAACTTCTATGAGACCTGGATGATTCACTTTACCAAGGATTGTGTAAACTTTGGTTCCAGGAGCATTCTTTGTACCAAAGGAACGATACCAGTCTGCACCTTTAAGCAAAATATTGGGAACATTGGATAATGTCTCGACATTATTCACAATTGTTGGTTTATTTCTAAAACCTACCTGCCCTGGGAAAGGAGGCTTAACTCTTGGATGACCTCTTTTACCCTCCATAGACTCTATAAGAGCTGTTTCTTCTCCACAAACATAGGCTCCTGCACCTTTTCTAATCTCTATATCGAAGGAAAAATTGGTATCAAAAATATTCTTACCAAGAAGGCCATATGCTCTGGCATCATCGATAGCTTTTTGAAGTCTTTTGATCGAAAGGTTGTATTCACCCCTGATATATACATAACCCATAATAGCGCCAATAGCATATCCACAGATTAACATACCTTCTATAAGTTTATGTGGATCTCCTTCAAGTATAAGTCTGTCTTTGAATGTACCAGGTTCACCCTCATCGGCATTGCAAACAACATACTTTTCCCCTGGTAAAGGAGATGTAAAGCTCCACTTAAGGCCCGTTGGAAAACCTGCACCACCTCGGCCACGAAGACCAGATTTCTTAACAATATCAACAACTTCATCTGGTTTCATGGTAGTTATGGCCTTTCCAGCTGCTTCGTAGCCCATGGTAGCGATGTATTCGTCAATGGATTCAGGATTTATAACGCCAGCTCTCTCAAGAACTATCCTCTGTTGTTTTTTTGTAGTTTCAACAGCAGGAGAGATAGTAATATTAGGAATATCAAACGATTCGGATAGAACAAGCCTTTTGACTGGTCTTCCCTTTAAAAAGTGTTCATTAACTATCTCTTTAACATCATTTACAGTAACATTTGTATATAAAACCGAATCAGGGAAAACTAGAATAATAACACCTTTTCCGATAAGGTTTATTGAGCCAGTTTCTGATACTTTTATCTCATTTTGCAGCGATGCATTTGTAATTTCCTTTTCAAGTTCATATTTGACAGCATATGCACCAGCATCTATGGTATTTTGATCTATTACAAATAAGGCGTGGGTTCTAAACATTTGAACCTCCTTTTGCTCTTAAATCATCAACTATCTGTTTTATTTTATCTTTAGTAAGATTTCCATATACGACATCGTTTATCATACAGGCTGGTGCAACACCACAAACACCAAGGCAGGCACTTGTCTCAACTGTGAACAACTTATCTTTTGTAGTTTCACCAACTTTTTCAAGTCCTAAAACATTTATGAATTCATTAATAACATTTAAAGCTCCAGCAACATGACAGGGAGCTGACTCACATATCCTGATAATAAACTTTCCTCTAGGTTTTAAAGAGTACATGGAATAAAATGTTGCTACGCCCATAACCTTTGATAAAGGCAAATTAAAATAGTCTGCAATATTTTTTAGATCTTCTTCACTAAGATAATTTTCTTTTTCTGCATCCTGGATATCATGAAGAGCAAAAAGTAAATTCTCGGCGTTTGGCGGATATTTTTGTAAAATCCTTTTATCCATAGGTGCCTCCATTAATTTTAATTGAATTTTACCATAGGGTTTTTGAATAGCTCAAACTACTGGCTATTTAAGTTAACTCAATTTGTAGTTTTGCTTATTGATGCTGCAAATTCGTCTTTATTCACTGCTGATTTAAGTTAACTCAATTTGTAGTTTTACACTTTTACAGTAAAGCATCTCTTTTTATATAATGAGTATGTAAAAGCTCATGAGATTTATGCCCAAGTGGTTTCTCTAGAAAATCCTCGTATATTTTTTTGATTTCGGGATTTTCATGAGATTTTCTTATCTTCATGCCACCATCTTCGTCATACAGACCTTTTGCTCTTTCCAATCTTCTTTCAAGTGTCGAACCATAAGGCTGACCACCGCCACCAACACAACCACCAGGACATGCCATAATTTCAATAAAATGATAAGGTGAAGGTTTCCCTTTCTCTTTAGCTTCTTTAACCTTATCCAGAACTTTTCTGGCATTACCAAGTCCGTGTGCGACAGCACAGGAAAGAGTTGTTCCTTCTACATCAATAGTAAACTCTTTAACACCTTCAAAACCTCTTGCCTCTTTTATATCACATGAATCAAGAGCTTTGCCCGTTACAAGTTCGTAAGCTGTTCGCAGGGCAGCTTCCATAACACCACCAGTAGTTCCGAAAATCGTAGCAGCACCGGAGTAAGAGCCCATAAGGTCATTAGGTTGGGCATCATCTATTGCTGCAATATTTATACCAACTTGTTTGACCATCTTGATGAATTCTCTAGTCGTTAAAACATAATCAACATCAGCAAATCCACTGGAGCGCATTTCTGGTCTTCTAGCTTCAAACTTTTTTGCTGTGCAGGGCATTATAGAAACAGTAACTATTTTTGCAGGATCTATATTGTACATCTTAGCAAAATATGTTTTTGAAAGAGCACCAAACATCTGCTGCGGGGATTTACAGGTGGATATACACTCTGTAAGATCTGGATAAAATGTTTCCATAAACTTTATCCAACCCGGGGAACAGGAAGTGATAAGAGGATATGGACCATTTTCATGAAGTCTCTCTATAAACTCACTTCCCTCTTCCATAATAGTTAAATCTGCAGTAAAGTTAGTGTCAAAAACATAGTCAAAACCCAACATCTTAAGTGCATTATACATCTTACCAACAAGATTTGTTCCCGGGGGAAGGTCAAACTCTTCAGCAAGTGAAACTCTAATAGCTGGAGCTTCCTGAACAATAACAACTTTATCAGGATTATTTAAAGCAGCCCAGACTTCATCTATCTCTAGCTTCTCATGTAATGCTCCTGTAGGACAAACAGAAATACACTGGCCACAGTTTATACAAACTGATTCTGCCATGCTACCAGATGGAGTAGTAATCTCTGTGTTAAAGCCTCGCCCCATAGCCTCAATGGCAAAAACGGTTTGAATATCCTGACATGCTCGCAGACATCTACCGCAGAGTATGCACTTTTCTGGTTCACGGACAATAGAAAGTGAACTATCATCTATAGGTTTTTTTGTTAAAACTTTATCTATCTTTTCTCTATCTATTCCCAGTTGTTGAGAAAGAGCCTGCAATTCACAATCCCCACTTTTAATACATGTAAGACAGTCATCGGGGTGGTTGGCAAGAATAAGCTCAACAACAGTCTTTCTAGCATTTATGATTTCAGCACTTCTAGTTATTATTTCCATATTCGGAGTAACAGGTGTTGTGCATGATCTTTTAAACCCTTTCTGACCTTTTACTTCAACTATACAAACACCACAATTTCCGGTTGGAGTGAGATCTTTATAATAGCAAAGCCTGGGTATTTCAATACCAGCATACTCTGCAGCCTGTATAATAGTACTACCATTCGGAACTTCAACTTTTTTGCCATCAACAATAACAGGGATGGTAGAATTCATAAATCCTCCTAATAATCACATTATAAATGTTTACTTACTTTTATCATTTTAAATAATAAATGCAATATTAAATTTTTTCACTTTAATAATTAAAACTCGCAACTAATCTCGTAACGATTTTTTTTGAATCTCTTATTGTCGTATATTCTTATTTTATACATTTTCATACATTTTTTTAATCAAAAAACATAAAAGGACACAGATTTCAACCTTTACTTATTCTTCTTTTTATATAATATCAAACGGAGAAAACAGTATAGAACCATATTTTGATTTTTTTCTAAATGAATTTTCAAATTTAATAAACATTTTATCTAGATTTTAAGCTATCAGCTTTTTATAACAGACAAAAAAATAAGAGCTAAAGACAAAAGTAAAAAGTTCCTAGAAAAGATTTTAAATTTTTTTTCTCATTTAGCCTTACTTAATTGCGAAAAATCTATCTTATTCTTTTTATGCATTATTCAAACTACATAGAAAATAGATCAATGAAAAAATTTAAGAAATTTATAAAAATAATTTGTTTAATTATACTGGCAATAAACCTCATCTATATTGTAGTAGTTGGTATTTTATCTATTTTATACAACTTTGTTAATCCACCAATTACCGGACTTATGATATATAGAAATATTGTTTCCCATTATCCTATAAAGGCAGTCAAATTCGTCCCACTTAAAAGCATACCAAAATCAGTTCAGAGGATGGTTATTCTACTGGAAGATTCTCACTTTTATAAGCATTATGGAATAGATTTTGAAACTATAAAAGAATCCTACAGAATAAATAAAAAATATGATAAGATCATTGCTGGTGGAAGCACCATAACCATGCAACTCGCAAGAACCCTTTTTTTAACACCAAATAGAAATTATGTAAGAAAATATTTTGAGGTTATTGCCACTCTTGAACTTGAACTGTTTTTATCAAAAGAGAGGATACTTGAACTTTATCTTAATTACGTTGAGTATGGAAAAGGGATTTTTGGGATCCAGGCTGCCTCATATTATTATTACAAAAGGCCTATCAGCAAGATTTCACTTGATCAATATGCTCGCCTTGTAACAATAATTGCAAGTCCTATTAAATATAATGTATACAACCTTGAAAAAAGTAAAAAACTTAGATTTCGATATCAATTTTTACAGGAAAGATATGGCATACAATGATAGTCAGGACAATAAAAATCTTAAAAATTCCGTATTGTAGATCCTTATAAACCGATACTTTAATAATCTATTATAATTTCCAGTTAAAGTGCAAATTACAATCTACCTTTTGTCAATCTATACTTAGAATAATAGTACCATTTTGATTATGGCATATTTTGTAAAACACAAATATTACTTTATACAGAACTTTTATATTTAGTATTCTGAGCATCGATTTTATTGATAAAATTATTTTTTCAGGACTTTTAACTTTTGTACTTTTAGCCGTAATAAACATGTGCAAATGTGATTTTTAAAATAAGTAAGCACTTACTGGATAAACAAGTATACATATGGTATATATAGTAGGTGTTTATTCCTTTGATGATAAAAAGTCGCTCTTCGTTAGTTTGTATGACTTAGCCATATAAAAAAGACTGTAAAGAACCTGACAAGAACGCAGTAGAGGATAAGTCAAAATTTTAGAATATAAAAAGATAAGAGGTAATGCAAGATGCACCATTTTTTTCAAGATAGAAAAATTTATATCAAAGCTATTTTTATAATTATTTTTATTACTTTCTTCATTAGTATATTTTTATCTACAAGCTTCCCTGAACAAACTTATTCTTTTAAATCAGCGAATTGTTCTTTTATTCCTGGTTTAGAAAATAAGAATACACTTTTTGCTCTTGATAAAGAAATTTCAAATAATATTAAAATTAAAATTGCCCCATCATCATTCAGGTTGTATGTCGATGGAAAATATACCCCAATCTACAAGGAAAATCGTTATGTTAAGGAGTTTCAACTACCATCAGGAGCAAATGAACTTCTTATAGTCAGTCAGGGTTATATCTCAAAGAAGTTTTATAAGAGTGAGATAAGAAAAAACTTTATCGAAGATAAACTTGAAAAAAGAGATTCTCTATTGAAGAAAATTTCAGAAATAAATGCTGGTAATCAACCTAAAAGTGTCCTATTCTCAAAAGATGGGAAACTGATTTTTACCGCACTTCTCGATGATGAAGGTGTTGATGTGATTTCTATTGATGAAATGAAGAAAATTAAAACACTTACTCCACCAGAAAAATTTGCAAAGAAAAAGGGCTTTGTTGAACTTTTGATAATAGAAAGCTTAAATGAGCTCTGGGTTTCACAGATGACCACCGGTTATCTGCATATATTTAATCTTTCCGATTTAACTTATGCAACTTCAATATCGACGAAAGGAATTTACCCAAAAGTTCTTATCAAATCCAGAGATGAAAGCAAAGTATATGTTTCAAACTGGCTTTCGAAAGATATATCTATAATCGATACGAAAACTAAAAAACTTATTGAAAAATTCTCAGTTGCTGACGTGCCTAGAGGCATGGCGATATCACCAGATGAAAAGTATCTCTATATATGCTTATTCGAAGGCAAGGGAGTGATACAGAAGATAAATTTGAAAACAAAGGAAGTTCAGACTTTAAATAATATACCAAAAGGTGCAAAAAGGCATATAGTGCTGGATGCTGAAAAAAGTCTTTTTTATATATCCGATATGTATAGAGCAAGCATATTTCTCCTAAAATATCCCGAAGATAAGATTATTAAAGAGATCAAGGTAGCTCCAAACCTTAACACAATCGCTCTTTCATACGATAAAAAATATCTCTATATATCATCAAGGGGACCAAATAATCCTGAAACATACCTTTTGAAGGGACCAGAATATGGGAAAGTGTTTATCCTTGATACTGAAAGCCTTAAATTAGTTGACTATATATGGGGAAGAAATCAACCAACAGGTCTTGATGTTTCTGTAGATGGTAGAATCGTGGCTTTTTCAGATTTTCTGGACAACAACATAGAAATATATCAAAATATTAAATATTAGTGAAGTTAGTTAAGTTATATAGTCCTGTTACATCCTGCCACTAAATCCGAAAACATTCTGCCACCTCTGTTTTATTTTTTTGTGAAAATAAAATGAAATTAAAGTGGCATAATAAAAACGGATTATGCAAAGTGGTTATCCTTAAATATTATCTAGCAAATATTATTTTTTATTTAAATATATTTTCTTTGAATATACTTAGACTTCTTTTTTTTCCTCTATTACGTTAAATTTTTTATTTATTATAAAAATAGAAAAGAAAATGCATATTGTTATTGATAAAATATTTAATAAAAGAAGGAAATATCTACTAACCGAATTTGTTATGTTATTATAAAATTTAAATAAATCTAGATTTCTTGTTATAAAAGTAAGAACAAAATTATAAAAGAAATGAATAACTGAAACTATAGTTAAACTTGAAGTTTTAATATATATTTTAGCCAAAAAAAAGGCGAATACAAATAAACAGGGCAAAGTAATAATATACGCAGTGTTGGATAATAGATGCCAAATACTAAATGCAATCGCATTTAAATATATATATTTGTTACTGGTAGTTTTAAAATATAAAAATCTCCATTGATACTCTTCTACATAAGCTGCGATAAAGAAAAAAATAATCATTATAATATTTAAAATAATAAAAATGAACGTATTATTTTTAATATTCTCAGTTGAATAAAAATCATTAAGATAATTATGTTTATCATAAAAACTTTTTAAGTATTCAGAAGTATCTTTATTGTCTATATTAGACAGACTTTTTTCCATATAATTTTGATTATTAGTAATATGAGGTAGATTTAAAATGTTATTTAGCATAAATAAATAAGAGCAGTTTATTAAAATTGATAAAAATATTATCAAAATAATATAAACTAACTTTTGATTTTTGAAATTTTTTAAATTGTTATCACATTTATTTTTTATTAAAGATTTAAAAAATAAATACCTGGAAAGCAAATACATAATAACAAAAAATAAAATATTTTTTATAAAATTTATTAATATAGTTGCATTGACATTTGAAATAATTTTCTTAGCAACCAAATTTGAATTAACAATTGAAATTGGAAATATTAGTATCCAGGAAAATATGTAACTTATTATCCAGATTAAAAATAGAAATAAAATAATTTTTGAAACTTTCATGTATTTTCCCTCACATTTTACAACTTATTGAAAATGTAAATAACATAATTTATAGGGGAAGATAAATCTTTTCCCCTTTTTGCAATTTAACTAACTAATTTACTTGGACCCTTGTTTCCGTATAAGATTATATATTATAATAAAACCTCCTATATCATAATTTATTGTACCATCACTACTTGCAGATTTCCTTCCACCTCTACCAACTGCTCATCACTCACCTGCTCTAAACCACTAAACTCTCCATCACCTTCATCAACTATTAAAACCACATCTGCTCTGGTGTGCTTGCAAATACTGGAAGTGCACATAATACGATTAAAGCCATTAAGAAAATAATAGATCTTTTCATGTTAAAATCTCCTTTCTTTTAATTCTTTGTTTTCTTTTGTCAAATGAATTTTAGCTTTTAGTTAAAA
>Ga0208695_1001053_pt1 | contig 24579 bp, 28 predicted proteins | sample AD_UKC111_MetaG_FD_184449 | JGI IMG/M metagenome (GOLD analysis project Ga0208695, IMG submission 184449) | Active sludge microbial communities of municipal wastewater-treating anaerobic digesters from Hong Kong - AD_UKC111_MetaG (SPAdes)... | ecosystem: Engineered > Bioreactor > Anaerobic >...
GCGCGACTCGTCGGAGCGGGCGATTTCTTGTTGGATGGCGATTCGCATCACGTCAGGATCGCTAATTTCCAGTTTTCTCATGGCAGCACCTCCGGGTCGAGAAACTGCCATCAGTATAGTTACTTAATGCGACATTATTTATGTCGCTATGTTTAGAACGCCGCCAACAAGCGCGGCGTGTCACTTCAATCGTTGGCCAGGGCTTGGTTGCAACTGCAGTTGGAAGCGACGTGACGCCTGCCGAAAATCCAACGGCCCCTTCGTCGAGCCTGTGACTGGCCGTGGACTCACGGCAGAGTTGACCTGCCCCCGCGAGGCCTACCAGCGATTCTTCCGAGAATCCGCTTGCAAGGTTAGGTGCGACCGTAGTGCGCAAAAGTGCGCACTGCCGAGCGAAATGCGCGAGAAATCGTGACGATTTCGCCTCGAAAACTCGAAACACGTCACAGGCATCGATGAAAATCTTGCTCATCAGTCAAACGACTGTTCCTGCGCGGCTTGATCAGCGTTTCCCTAAGTCCTGCTTGCGGCCTACGGGCAAATCAGCTTGAGCTTAGGGAAATACGTCCGGTAGCGCAGCGCATCGCGCGTGAGCAGCTTCCAGTCTTGGGCTAAGGCGTGCGCCCCGATAAAAAAATCCGGCAGCACACCCGATTTCACGCCGCCGCGTTCGCGGTATTGCTGAAATGCTCTTGCTGCCATGCGGGCTGATTCGCGCGTCAGGTCACAGATGGCGATGCCGAGGTCATCCAGCATGGCGTCTGCTTGCGTTGCCGTGCCTTCGTGGGTGTTGAGTTCGGCGTAGACGACGTAATTCACAAAGACCGGCCCTGCCTGTCGCGCGAGCATCAGGTGCTGTGCGGACCAGGGCAACCAGACCGGGTCGGCCTTGAGTACGTCGATGAGGATGTTGGTGTCGACCAGAATCATTGGCTGGCAAGCGTTCCGCTGACGGCGAGGCTGTGCCTGACTACTCGCGATTCCAGTCGTCGCCGCGCGTCAGACGCATCAGTTCGTCAGTTGACGGGCCTTTGCGTACGCTGCCTACCCACTTGGCAATCGGATCGTTTTCCGGGATCGGCAGTGGTGCCTTTTCGGCGACGAAAAGCTTCTTCAGCGCCTGCTGCACGGCCTGCGTTTTGGTCAGGCCGTGACGACGACAGTATTCAGCGAGTGCTGTTTCCTGCGTTTCGGGGAGGCGGACGGTGAGCATGAGGCGGGCCCGTATTACTTGATGCTTATTATTGTAATACGACGACTTCATGTTGTCATACGTGCGTGATCGCCGCACGCATGGCGATCGGTGTGTTGTCGGAGTGCGCACCACGCGTATTGAGAGCCGCTGGACTGTCGTTCATGGTACGACAAGCTCACCACGAACGGGAAAGCGGACGCATAGATTCGACGCGACCGAAACGCTCGCGAACGCCGACTACTCCTTCCGCAACTGCGGAAACAAAATCACATCGCGAATCGTTGGCGAGTTGGTGAACAGCATCGCCAGGCGGTCGATGCCGATGCCTTCGCCTGCGGTCGGGGGCAGGCCGTACTCGAGGGCCTTGATGTAGTCGGCGTCGTAGAACATCGCTTCCTCGTCGCCGGCGTCCTTGGCCTTGGCCTGCGACTGGAAGCGTGCAGCCTGGTCCTCGGGGTCGTTGAGTTCGCTGAAGCCGTTGCAGATCTCGCGGCCTGTGATGAACAGCTCGAAGCGGTCGGTGACGGCCGGGTTCTGGTCGTTGGCGCGGGCCAGCGGTGATACGTCGGTCGGGTGGGCGATGATGAAGGTCGGCTGGATCAGCTTTTCTTCAGTGTTCGCCTCGAACAGCTTGAGCTGCAGCAGACCCAGGCCGTCGGTGGCGCGCACTTCCTCGCCGGCCTTCTTGACGGCGTCGCGCAGGAAGTCCATGTCGTTCAGCTGCGCCTCGGTGTAGTGCGGGTTGTACTTGATGATCGCCTGCGCCATGGTCAGCCTGTCGAACGGCTTGCCGAGGTCGATGTCGAGCTCGCCGAACTTGATCGTGGTGCTGCCCAGCACGTGCTGCGCGCAGTCGCGCAGCAGCGTCTCGGTCAGGTCCATCAGGTAGTGATAGTCCTGATACGCCTCGTAGAACTCGAGCATCGTGAACTCGGGGTTGTGCCGCGTGCTGATGCCTTCGTTGCGATAGTTGCGGTTGATCTCGAACACCTTCTCGAAGCCGCCGACGGTCAGCCGCTTGAGGTAGAGCTCGGGCGCGATGCGCATGTACATCTGCTGGTCGAGCGCGTTGTAATGCGTGATGAACGGCTTGGCCGCGGCGCCGCCCGGGATCGGGTGCATCATCGGCGTCTCGACCTCAAGGTAGCCGCGATCGACGTAGAAATTGCGGATGAACGAGATCATCTTCGAGCGAATCTCGAAGGTGCGACGCGACTCGGGGCTCATGATCAGGTCAACGTAGCGCTGACGATACTTCTGCTCCTGATCGGTCAGGCCGTGGAACTTCTCAGGCAGCGGGCGCAGCGATTTGGTCAGGATGCGCAGCGTCGCGCACTTCACCGAGAGCTCGCCGCGATTGGTCTTGAACAGCACGCCCTCGGCGGCGATGATGTCGCCCATGTCCCAGTGCTTGAAGGCGTCATGCACCTCCGCGCCAACGCCGTCGTCAGTGACGAAGAACTGGATGCGACCGGACATGTCCTGCACCGTCGCAAAACTGGCCTTGCCCATCACGCGCTTGAGCATCATGCGGCCGGCCACCTTCACGCTTACGTTCAACGCGTCCAACTCTTCCTTGGTCTTGTCGCCGTATTTGGCCGCGAGATCACCGGCGAGGCTATCGCGGCGGAAATCATTCGGGAACGCCTGGCCAGTTTCGCGCAGGGCGGTCAGCTTGGCGCGACGCTCGGCGATGATGTGGTTTTCGTCTTGCGGGGCGGGGGTGGTATGGTCGGTGGTCATGGCTCGGGAGAGGCAGCTCTTAAAGTGTCAGTGCAATGGTTTTTGTGGTGATGCCGAGCGCAGCGGCGGCAGCCGCCTGCTTTGCATCAGAGGTGATGAAGCTGGTTCCGTCGCGCTCGTGCGCGCGCCTGACGACAGCCAGATGAAGTGCGTCGAGTTCCTTCAGCGGTAGCGGCGCAACGGCGTCGATAAGTCGGCGTGCGTTGATCAGGTCGTCATTGTCAACGGGAAGAACGTCGAAGATGCCGTCATCAACATCGCCCTCAAAGCTTGCCCATATGCGCTGGGAATCGGGCTCAGTGAGCATCAGCGCCCGCGTGCGGCGCGCCAGCGCGCATCGGAACTCAACGAGCGAGAGCGTGCTGATGCAGATGGGCTCGGCAGTGTGCTCCAGCATCAGTCTTACGTCGTCACTGCCGCGCTCGCTGACATAGGCTTTGGTCAGAGAGCTGGTGTCGAGATAGATCAAATGTCACGCTCCCGTTCTTCAGCCAGCAGCACTTCGCTCGGCACTTGCTGAAACGGAATGTCCGCCAGCTCCGGATGTGGCTTCCAGCGCTTGCGCGGCTTCACCGGCTCAATCGGCAACACCCGCGCAAACGGCTTGCCGTGGTGGGTGAGGATCACTTCGCCTTCGGCGTCGAGCGTTTCCTTGAGGATCTCGTAACGCTGGCGAACTTCGCGGATGCCGAGGGTGCGCATGGTGGAGGGGTGGGCGGCGTATTCCGCAGCGTGGAGTTGCTGCGGCGCCGCAATGTGTCAATTTGTGCAAATTGTGCCACAAATGGGTCGCTCGTGGCACTTTCGATCGATGGCTTTTTGCTGGAGGCCCTATTTAGTATGGGCTTAAAGGCCAATTTGGCGAAAGTCGATTTTTTACTAAATCAAGCTCTGAGCCTAGTTTTAGTGAGCTTTAACGTAGAAAGCTGCTTCCAGAAGAGGCGGCTGAATCTCGCTGGAGACCGGCCCCAGCCTTACCAGCGCAGCAGGCGTTCGCCCAGCGCGGCACCGACGGCGGCGGGAATCAGCATGCCGAGGCTGTACCAGACCACCAGAAATGCGGGTGACAGCTCGGGGCAGTGCAGCGTGTAAACCAGCGCGGCCATCGCGCCGGCAAACAGGCCCAAAACGGCGCCGGTGAAGCGCAGGCGGGTGGGCGCGAAGTGGCGCACGATCAGCACTGCGGCCACCAGCAGTGGCAGCGACACCAGTGCGATCAGCATCGAGCAGACGCGCCAGGTGGTCCCCATCAGCATCGCCATCCGTGTTTCGGGCGGTGCCTGCATCAGCAGCACGGAGGCGAGCAGACCCAGCGCAACAAATGGCACCAGCAATGGCCACCAGCGCACTTGCGCCGCCACGCCCGGCTTGCCCAGACGGCGCAGCGTCCACCACGTGAGGCCGGCCAGCGAAGCAATGAAGGCAAAGCGCACCCAGAACCAGAGGCTCGCCACGATGGTGCCCAGCGCCGGATTGAGCTGCAGCAGAAAGTACACAAACAGGAACGAGACCAGCACGCCGCCAACCACCAGCGCCAGCAGCGTGCGGCTGAGCGCCGCGCGATCCGGCGCCGGTTCGTTGCGGGCGAGCAGGGTGATCAGGTCGTCGGTCTTCATGCCGCACCCCGCATGCGCGCTGCCAGCGCCTTCAGCCCGCGATGGATGCCCACCTTCACCGACGATTCCGATTGCCCGGTCTGTACGGCAGCCTCGGCGATGCTGAGCCCCTCGATCTTTACGCAGCGGATGGCGTCGCGCTGCTTCGCAGGCAGTTCGTCGAGCAGCAGGCCCACATCGCGGCGGGCATCGTGCGCGTCGTGATCCTCGGTGGCCAGCCATTCCGCCGCGTCGTCGATGTCGACATGGTCGTTGCCCTGACTGCCGCGACGGCGATAGAAGTCGGCGAGCTTGTAGCGAGCAATCCCGAACACCCACGCGGTGACCGGCTGGCCGGCATCGTAGGTATGGCGCTGATTGTGAATGGCGATCAACACTTCCTGAACCACATCTTCCACATCATCGGGGACAGACAGCATCCGCTTGCGGAAGAAGCCGCGCAACAGCTTTGCCATTTCCGACAGCAGCGCGACATACGCCTGCTGATTGCCATTGCAAGCGGCAATCATCAGCGGGCGCAGTTCGGTTTCGCGGTCCTGCAAGCGGGCTTCCTTCGAGTTCGCGCAGCGCGGCAGAAAAGTTACAGGCCGCTGAAAAAACAATTCTATGGGGATGTGTAACCGAATGGCGGCAAATCGCGAACTTGAGGTCACAACGCACGATTGCGCTGTTTCTCAAACCTCAAACCACTCAGGAGTCTTTCATGAACACCCATCGTATCGCTCTTTCCGCCCTCGGCGCGGCCGCTCTCTCCACGATGTTTGCCGTCGCCCATGCCGACGACAAGGCCACTACGGACAAAGAAAAGTGCTATGGCGTTTCCATGGCGGGCAAAAACGATTGCGCGGCTGGCCCCGGAACCACCTGTGCGGGCACCAGCAAGGTTGACTATCAGGGCAACGCGTGGAAATTCGTGCCGAAGGGCACCTGCACCACGATCAAGACGCCGAAGGGCAATGGTTCGCTGACGCCGATCGCGTCGAAGTAATCACCACAGCGCCGATTCATCGTGTCACCGTCCACCGCCGCCATGTTGACTGCCGGACTTTCGCTCAAACCCGAGTACTACGACGACGCGCTCTCCTCCCGCGCCGGCGCCTGCGAGGGTATGTGGTTCGAAGTGCATCCGGAGAATTACATGGTGGCCGGTGGGCCACGCCTGCAATGGCTGGAGCGCATCCGCCGTGAGCACCCGCTGTCGCTGCATGGCGTTGGACTGTCGTTGGGCGGTGTCACACCGCTCGACGAAGGGCACCTCAAGGCGCTGCAACGACTGGTCATCCGCTTCGAGCCGGCGCTGGTGTCGGAGCATCTGGCGTGGTCGGTTCACAACGGGCGCTACTTTCCCGATCTATTGCCGTTCCTGCGCACGCAGGACGCCTTGCAGCGTGTGACCGATCGCATTGACCGCATGCAGTCGCTGCTCGGGCGTCGCGTGGCGATTGAGAACCCGACGCACTACGTCGACATCGTTGGCCATTCGTTCAGCGAAGTCGATTTTTTACGCGAGCTTGTAGCCCGCACCGGGTGCGCGCTGCTGCTTGATCTCAACAATGTGTGGATCAGTGCATGCAATCTGCGCGCCGATCCAGCCGCCTATCTGGCGGAGTACCCGCTGGCGTCGGTCGCCGAAATTCATCTGGCTGGCTACACGGTGGACCCGCAGTTGGGTGAGTCGCTGCTGATCGATTCGCATGACCAGCCGGTCAGCGAAGCGGTGTGGGCGCTGCATCGCCAGGTGCTCGCGGTGACTGGTCCGATCCCGACCCTGATCGAGCGCGACGGCAATCTGCCGTCGTTTGACGAACTGCTGGTGGAGCGTGAGCGGGCGCAGGGGCACTTGCGTGAAGCCACTCCTGCTACCACCAGCGAATTGCTGCAGGCGAACGAGGAGGCCGTGACATGCTGAGTGCCGCACCAACTCGACCGCTCGCGAATTCGCACGGGGCGGTTGATGCGCAGTTCATCGCGTCGATGATCGCGGCGCTCGATGGTGACGACAGTGGCACGGCTGCAAACGATGCACTGCTGAAGCAAACGGCTTTCCGCGTGTACCGCAACACGGTGCGCCTTGGCGCGCTGGACGCGCTCCGGGCCAACTACCCGACGGTGGCGCAGCTCGTGGGTGACGAGTGGTTTGCCGCCGCTGCGCATCGATTTCTCGATAGACAGCCTCCAGCCAGCCCGTGTTTGCTGGACTATGGCGCTGGCTTCGATGGCTTTCTCACCGCACTGGATGCGTCTGCCGAATTGCCCTATCTGCCGGCCATCGCCACGCTGGATCGCGCCTGGACCGAGGCACATTGCGCGGCTGACGCGCCGGCCCTCACCGTTGCCAACATGCAAGCGTTGTTAGGCAGCGGCGAGCGCATCTATCCGCACCCGGCCACGCACACCTTCTGGTTTGCCGACACCCCGGCAGCGCAGTTGTGGTGTGCGTCGCGTTCCGGTGTGGACGATCTGTCCACTATCGAATGGCAAGGCGCCGGCGCGCTGCTGACACGGCCGCACGGCGCGGTCTTTTGGTCGGTGTGCGACGAGGCCACCGTTGCGCTTGTTGCAGCGTTCACTACCGACGTTGGCATCGCAGACGCGATTGAGCAGACGGCTAGCCGCTTTGGTGCCGAGACTACGGGGCGCGCATTTCATCAACTGTTAACTCAAGGCGCGCTCACGACAGCGCCCGCAGGGGAGTCATCTTGAATACCAATTCCACCGCATCCTCGAACATCGCTGGATCGCGTTCACCAACGTCCAACAGCGCGGGCTCCATGCATCTTTGGGACCGCGCCGCCACCTTGCTCGACGAGGCAATCCCGGAGTGGCTGATCGCGTTGCTGCTGCGCGCGGGCATCGCTGCGGTGTTCTGGCAATCCGGACGCACCAAGGTGGAGGGTTGGCTCAGCGTCACCGACAGTGCGATCGCGCTGTTCCGCGATGAGTACAAGCTGCCACTGGTTCCGCCGGAAATCGCCGCTTATGCCGGGGCATATGCGGAACACCTGCTGCCACTGTTGCTTGTTCTGGGCCTGGGCACCCGTTGGGCCGCGCTCGGACTGCTCGGCATGACCGCCGTGATCCAGACGCTGGTCTACCCGGACGCGTGGCCGACGCACTTGTCGTGGGCGGCACCGCTGCTCTATCTGGTCGCGCGTGGCGGTGGAACGATCTCGCTCGACAACTGGTTTCGTCTCAAATAGTTGCCAGTACGCGTGGCAATGACTTGCCATCGAGCCACGCCGTGATCGTCTCCAGCACATCGGCATAGAAGCGGCGGAACACCGGTTCCGCCACAAAGCCGAGGTGCGGTGTGAGCAGCACATTGGGTGCATCGAGCAGCGGATGGCCCACAGGTAATGGCTCCTCGCTGAATACGTCGAGCGCCGCTACGCCGGGACGACCCTTCGCCAGCGCTGCAACCAGTGCAGCCTCATCGATCAGCCCGGCGCGAGAGGTGTTGACGAAGATCGCGTCTGTTCGCATCGCAGCGAATTGCGGCGCACCGAACAGGCCTTTGGTGGCCGGGCCCATTACCAAATGGGTGGTGATGATGTGTGAGGTGGCAAGCAGTTCGTCGAAGGCGACCGCGCGTGCCCCTTTCGCCTGGGCGCGTTCGGGGGTCATGTTTGGCGACCACGTCACCACCTCCATGCCAAACGCACGGGCGATGTTCGCTACGCGACCGCCGATCTCCCCGAGGCCCACCACACCGATGCGTTGCCCGTGCAGTACCGGCAACATGGTGGGCAGCGGTCGCCAGTCGCCGCGACGCAGCCCGGCCTCGTGCGCCAGCAGGCGCTTCTGCGCGGCGAGGATCAGCGCCCAGGTCAGTTCGGTGGTGGCATCCTTGTTCGGCCCCCAGCCGGTATGCGCGACCGGAATGCCGCGCGCGGCGAGCGCTTTGGTATCGAGCGCGCCGTTGCGGGTGCCGGTGAACACGACCAGTTTCAGGTTGGGCAACTGCGCAATCAACGGCGCCTGCAGCGGGGTGCGATCGCGCATCAACACGATCGCGTCTGCCGGGGCAAGCGCCTGCAACAGCGCATCACCGCGCAGGGGCGTCTGATGAATGCGTACGTCGGCGCGCGCCCGGACGTCGCTCCAGTCGGCGAATTCTGTCGCGACGCGCTCGAAGTCGTCGAGCACGACGATGATGGGTTTGCTGCTCATGCGGACAGGAGGTTCTGATCAATCTGCCTTGATACCGTAGTCTTTCACGACCTTGCCCCAGATATCGATCTGCTTTTCGATAAACACGCGCGCCGTCTCTGGCGCGGCGCCAATCAGGCTGATGCCTTGCGCTTCCAGTTTCTTCGCAGTGTCAGGGTTCTGCAGTGCCTTGCTGATCTCCGCATTCATGCGGGCAACGATTTCGGGCGGCGTTTTCGCCGGTGCAAGCACGGCCCACCAGGCCGGTGCCTCAAACTGGCCGTAGCCGACCTCGGCGAGTGCGGGCACGTTCGGCAATTCCGCGCTGCGCTTCGCCGTGGTAACGGCCAACGCGCGCACGCGGCCGCTGTCGATGTGCGGCTTGACCACGAATACCGAGCCGATCACCAGCGGCACGTGGCCACCGACGGCATCCTGCATCATCGGTCCGCCGCCCTTGTACGGCACGTGCTGCCAGTTGAGGCCATTTTGCTTGCCGAGCAGGGTCATCGCCAGATGGCCGAGACTGCCGTTGCCAATGGTGCCGTAGCTCACTGGCTTGCCGGCCTTGAGCGCAATGGCAACGTCGGCGAAACTTTTGTATTCCGAGGTCGCTGGCGTCGCGATGGTCATCGCGGCGGTGCCAATCAGAGAAACGGCAGCAAGGTCCTTTTTGGTATCAAAGGGAAGGCTCGGTATCAGCGCCGGATTGACGGCATGTGAGTCGAATACCACTGCAAAGGTGTAGCCGTCGGCGGGCGCTTGCGCGACGAAGGCAGCGCCGATCGAACCGGAGGCTCCCCCTTTGTTCTCCACAATGACCGTCTGCCCGAGCTGCGCTTGCAACGGCTGCGCCAGGATGCGGGCGACCTGATCCACCGAGCCGCCGGGCGGAAACACCGCAACCAGCTTGATCGGTTGCTTCGTAGGCCAGCTTTGGGCATGAACGGGCGCTGTCGCGGCGGTCACGGCGGTCGCAGCGATCAAGGCGAGACCATGAACAAAACGGCGAGCGCTCTTGGCGCTTGCAGCAGAGATGCGAACCATATTTCCTCCTACGCGGCAAACAGGTGCGCCGCAGACGCTGATTATTTCTGGTCGCCGATGAGCCGACGTTGCAGCAAGCGTATCGCGCTGGACGGTGTGGTGAGTACGGGCAATCCCGTGGCGTGCGCCACTGCGTCGGCGGCGCGGGCCATGCTGAACTGGGCGAGGGCGATTACCTGCGCGCCACGCTCCCGGAGCCTGATTGCAGCGGCTGCGACCAGGTCGTCATGCCATTCCAGCGCGCCCTGGTCGAGCGCAAGCATCGCGTCTTCCACCAGTTCACATTCAAGCCGGATGTTGTCTGGAAACTCGGGCGGCATCGAGGACAGGGTTGGCGCGAAGGACGCAATCAGCCCGATGCAGGCTGCGCTGCCACCAGCTGTAACCGCTGCGGCAACGGCATCATCGATCATGGCTTCATTCGGTTTCAGCACAGGTATCAATGCATGTCGCGCAGCCGCTTGCTCGATGCAGGGACCGAACGCGGAGCAGGTGAACAGCACAGCCCCGGCACCGGTGCCGACCGCATAGTCGGTCAAAGCGACAAACCGTGCATGCATGCTGGCGTCAAGCACGCCGCCGCTGCGCGCGAGATCGGCCGACAGCGAATCGTCGAGCAGATTCATCAGCACTGCTGTCGGCCATTGCGTAGCAAAAGCCTGATTGATTGGCGCCACCGAGTGGGCGAGCGCATGGATCAATGCGATGCGAGGAGTCACGTCAGCGGCAAATGGTCAGACGAGTACCGGGCGATCAGGCTGTTCGTTCTCGCCCATGTCGGCTGCGAAGTGTTCGCGCAGCAAATCACCAATGAGGTTGATGCCTTCGGTGAGCCCTGCCTCGAATTCTCCTTTGCCAAAGCGCGCTTCCATGGTGCGACAAATGGCTTCCCACTGCGCAGCACTCACACGAGTATTGAAACCGCGGTCGGCAACGATCTCGACGTCACGTTCGGCGAACAGCAGGTAAATCAGCACGCCGTTATTGTGCTCGGTGTCCCACACCCGCAATTGGGAAAACCATTCCAGCGCACGAGAACGTGGTGTGATGTGCTTCACATGCAGCAGTGGCCAGTTGGCCTCGACGACCAGCCGGATTTGTCCGCTCGATCCGCGCTCAGCCATGCCGATGGACTTTTCCAGCGCATCCATGCTCGCCTTCGGCAGCGCACGTCGCACGTTGCGGCGAGTCGTCAGGGCGTGCGCGACAAGGCGATTCTTCATTCGCTGCTGCCTCCGCTATCACCGCCACCGCCGCCATCGCCCCATCCACCGGAGGCGCCACCACCGCCGAAGCTGCCGCCATCGCCGCCCCAACTGCTGCCACCGCCGCCTGACGACCAGCCACCACCGCCAGATGACCAACCGCCGCCGCCCCAGCCGGAATTACCGTAGACGCGGCGCCCGCCCAACGGGGAACGGCGGATTGATCCGAAAATGCCGCGCAGGATGTTGGCAACGACAAAACCAATAAAGCCGGCGACCCCGGCCGCGGGTGCGGAGTTGGTGAAAAAGAAGGTGCCGACGGCAGCGATACCGCCGACAAGCAATGAGGGCAGCAGGAAAGAGAGCACCGCCAACACGCCGAGCAACACTGGCGCCATGCCCATTAGCGATTCGACCGTGGCGTCGGTCCTGGTGGCGTTGTGACTCTGCGTCCACTGCCCTTTGTCGTTGACAGTGTTGCTTTCGGCCTTGTTCTCCTTGGCCACAGCGAGCTGGATCTTGTCGATGCCGGCGTCAATGCCTTGCGCGAACTGCGCCTGCTTGAAGTACGGTGTGATGACTTCGCGGATGATGCGCTTGGCTTCGACATCAGGCAGCGCACCTTCCCAGCCGTAGCCGACTTCGATGCGCAACTTCTTTTCCTTCATCGCGACGATGAGGATGGCGCCGTTGTCCTTGCCTTTTTTTCCGATTTTCCAGGCGTCGCCAACGCGAATGCCGTATTGGTCGATCGTTTCAGGTTCGGCGGTTTTCACGATCAGCACCGCAAGCTGGCCGCCGGTGGCCTGTTCAAAGGCGGCCAGTTTGCCCTCCAGTTCCTGCCTGGCGGAGGCACCGAGAATGCCTGCGGCGTCGGTCACCCGCGACGACAGCGGTGGTATCGCAGCGAGGTCCTGCGCGCCGGCCGCACACAGTGCGAACAGCCAGAGCAGCACACCAACCAGCCACCGGGTGGCAGGGCGGCGCGCGTCGGTGGCGATAGCGTCAGCGCGCGGGTGCGCAGACAGGGGCGTGACGATCGGCACGCTGGTCAGCGAGGCGAACGATTCGTGAGCTTACGGCTTGGCCGGAGCGGGCGCGGCAGGTGCGGGTTTGTTGAAATCGACCTTCGGAGCAGTCTTGATCTCGGCTTCGTTTTCCACGGTGAACTGCGGCTTTTCCTTGAAGCCGAACACCATCGCGGTCAGGTTGCTCGGGAACGATACCACCGAGTTGTTGTAACCCTGGATCGCCTTGATGTAGCGATTGCGCGCTACCGTGATGCGATTCTCGGTACCTTCCAGCTGTGCCGTCAGATCGCGGAACAGGGCGTCACTCTTGAGGTTCGGGTAGTTTTCGGCTACGGCGAGCAGGCGGCTCAGGGCGCCCTGGAGCTGGCCCTGTGCGGCGATGAAGTTCTTGAACGCAACCGGGTCATTGACCAGCTCCGGCGTGGCCTGGATGCCCGTAGCCTTGGCGCGCGCTTCCACGACCTTGGTCAGCGTGTCCTGCTCCTGTGCGGCGTAACCCTTCACCGTGTTGACCAGGTTCGGAATCAGGTCGGAGCGGCGCTGGTACTGGTTGAGCACTTCCGACCATGCGGCCTTGATCGACTGATCGCCCTGCGCCATATCGTTGTAGCCACAGCCGGAGAGGCCGGCGGCAGCGATGGCGGCAGCAAACGCGAGAAAAATTCGTTTCATCAGAGGTTCCTCCGCTGGCGCCCACAGCGTGAATGGAAGAGCGCAAGTTTGACGATGCCCGCAATATGCCCGCTGCGCGGGTGATTTTCAAGCGACATTGCAAAGGACGTGACGGTACGGTGTTGCACGCCACCGGACGACGCCATGAGCGATGGACTGCGGGGAGGCGGCGTTGCAGATGGCGGGCTCAGGGCACCAGTGTGCAGGCTTTCATCAGATCATCCCATGCCTTGGCCTTCTCGGTGGGGGTGCGCAGCAGGTAGGACGGGTGGTAGGTCACCACCACCGGGATCGATTCGTAGTTGCCGCCACTGGCGCGCATGGCGCCCACCGTGTCTTCGCGATTCAGCAAAGTCTGGGCCGAGAATTTTCCTGCCGCCAGCAGCAGTTTTGGTTGTGCCAGTGCGATCTGCCGCCGCAGATAGGGCTCGCAGGCGGCAATTTCATCCGGTTCGGGGTTGCGATTGCCGGGTGGGCGACACTTGATCACGTTGGCGATGTAGACGCCATCGCCGCGCTTTTTGCCGACGGCCGCAAGCATGGCGTCAAGCAGTTGCCCCGCCTTGCCTACGAAGGGTTCGCCGCGCTTGTCTTCCTGCTCGCCAGGCGCTTCGCCGATCACCATCCACGATGGCGAGCGGTCGCCGACGCCGGGCACCGTGTTGGTCCTTGTCTTGCACAGTTTGCAGGCGGTGCACTGGGCGATGCTGGCGGTGAGTTCGTCCCAGGACATATTGGCGATGGTCGCCGCGCGATTATGGTGTGCCAGTTGCCCGGGTGCGCCATCGACAGGTAGCTCCGCACTTGGCGTTTCCGGCACGGCCGCCGGGGTGGCAACGGCGGTGACCGCGGGTTCAGCGATCGTCACTGCAATGTTTGCGTCGCTCGCAGCGATCTTCGTCGCGGTTGAGTCGCCGACGGCGCCAGGAACACCTCGCGCCTGCCAGATGGGCGTGAGCCCGATTTCCCGCAGCATCACTTCGCGCGAATTCACGCAGCCTCCGCGTCGTCGTGGTTGCCCGGTACGGGCTCACGCAGTGTCAGGGGCACCTGCATCAGCCACGCATCCTCACGTTCGCCGTCGTGCGATCCGCTCGGGTAATACTTGCGACGCACTCCGGTCCGCACAAAACCGCGCGATGCGTAGAACGCCTGTGCGCCCTGATTGGAGGCACGCACTTCCAGATGCACCGTGCGGGCGCCACTGGCGTAGAGCCGATGCGCCAGATCGTTCCACAGCAGCGCCGCCACTCCCTGCCGGCGGCCGGCCGGGGTGACTGCGATGAGTAACAACTCTGCCTCGTCAAGTAGCAGTCGGGCGACGGCAAAACCACAAAGGCGCCGATGTTCGCGGGCGGTCAGGCACAGATAACCGGAGGTCAACGCATCCTGAAAATTGCGTTCCGTCCACGGATGCGAGTTGGATTGCCGCTCGATGTCGAGCACCTCGGGCAAGTCGTCCTCTCGCATCAAGGCGACGGCTGCGTCCGAGAAACTGAGGGTGCTGGCCGTGGTCAGCATCAGGCGGCGACGGCTTGTGTTGCCCGGCGGTGGGCGAGGCGTTCCACTTCGGTTTGCGCTACGTTATTGCGCACATAAATGGGTTCTGCTGCGATTGGGTCAACGTTGGCGCCCTGCGCCAGCATCACGGTGGCCACGCGCGCCACGCCAACAGCCCATTGGTTCTCGATGGTGCGATTGCGCTCGCGGTCAATGACACTGGCAAGCGCATCTGGTTGCGCCGCCGCCACCAGCGGCGCACCGGAGCCCAGCAACAACGCGTTGCTGGCGAGTGTGACGGAAGACGGGTGTTGTACCGTGGTCGCTGCCATACGTTGCATGGTGGCACCGCTCGCTTCGAGCTGACGCGTGAAGCTGGCGACATAAACCTCGCCCATACGGGCGTCCAGGGCGACCGTGACCTGCGCGCAGTCGTTCACCGCCTGTTGCGCGAGGGCATCAAGCGAATCAACCGCCAGCAGCGACTTCTGCCAGGCATAAGCCAGCGACTGCGCGGTGCTACAGGCGGTGCGCACCCCGGTGAACGAACCGGGGCCGGCACCAAAAGCGATAGCTGCAATCTGGCCGACGTCGCCGCCCCAGCGGGCGAGTACGCGTTCGACGGCGGGCAGCACCCACGCGGACAGTTTGGCGTCATCCCGAACGATCTCCACGATGGCATTGTCCGATTGCGGCGCGTCCGGCAGCAGCGCGACGGCGCCCACACGGGCAGAGGTTTCGATGGCGAGAATCACGGGCATGGCAGGGATTTTAGGTGCCGGCGGCAGCGCCACCGGAGTCGGCGCGCGGGCTGCTGGCCCGTCGGGTCCCTAAAATCGGGGCCACTTTGCCGTTTGGCCCTCTGCCATGTCTGTCACGCTCCACATTGAATCCACCGATCACGAAGGCCAGGGCATCGCCCGCAATGACGGCAAGACCGTATTCGTCGAGGGAGGGTTGACCGGCGAAACGGTGGTGGCGCGCATCACGCGGTCGAAGCCGAACTATGACAAGGCGACCGTGGAGCAGGTACTGCGACCGAGTCCGTTTCGCGTAGCGCCGGATTGCCCGCACTTCGGTGTCTGCGGCGGCTGCAGCATGCAGCACCTGGATGCCCGCGCGCAGGTTGCCGCCAAGCAGCGCGTGCTGGAAGACAACTTTAAACACATCGGCAACGTGCAGGCCGAGCAGATGCTGCCGCCCATCGAAGGGCCACACTGGGGGTATCGCCATCGTGCGCGACTGTCGGTGCGCCATGTCGTGAAGAAGGGCGGCGTGCTAGTTGGCTTTCACGAGAAACGGTCAAGCTATGTCGCCGATATGCGCGAGTGCCGCGTGTTGCCGCCAGCCGTTTCGGATCTGCTGGTGCCGTTGCGGGCGCTGATAGCGAGCCTCGCGATCCGCGACCGCGCACCGCAGATCGAGTACGCCCAGGGCGATGGTCTGCCAATGCTGGTGCTCCGCCATCTGGAGCCGGTGGGCGACGCCGACCTCGCCTTGTTGCGTGATTTTGCTGCGGAACACCAGGTGCAGTGGTATCTGCAACCTAAAGGCCCGGAGACTGCACACCCGCTGCCGGGCGAGGCGCACACGCTCGGCTACGCACTCACCGAGTTTGGCCTGCGCTACCGTTTCCAGCCGACCGAATTCACTCAGGTCAATCCGCACATCAATGCGATGCTGGTGCGCCGGGCGATGCGGCTGCTTGAGCTGCGACCGGATGATCGCGTTGGCGATCTGTTCTGCGGCCTCGGCAATTTCACCCTGCCGATTGCCCAGCGGGCGGCGTTTACCTACGGCATTGAGGGCTCGGCGCCGCTGATTGCCCGGGCGCGCGAGAACGCTGCAGAAAACGGGCTGGCCGATCGCGTGGACTTTGCCGTGGCCAACCTCTTTGAAATCGCAGACGACTGGTTCGACACGCTGCCGCAGCTCAACAAACTGCTGATCGATCCGCCGCGCGACGGCGCGATGGCGGTGGTGAAGGCGTTGCCGCCGGCCGCCAGCGGGCGTCTTGAGCGGCTGGTGTACGTGAGTTGCAGCCCATCCACGCTGGCGCGCGATGCTGCAATTTTGATTCATGAAAAAGGCTATCGGCTGGCTGGCGCGGGCGTGGCCAACATGTTCCCGCACACGGCGCACGTCGAATCCATCGCGCTTTTTGTGCCCTGAAGCCCTGCTCGCCAAGGCGCTTGCAGGCGCCGGCAGTAGCCCTGAATCAGGCGATTTTGGCCGCCATTCCTGGTGGCTTGCAGACGTTATTCGATTGTCATTTCGCGCCGGTTTGCGGGTTCGTTCTCAGCCGCAAGACTTTGCGCAACCTATTGATTTATAAGGTTTTTTACTATTTCAGGCAAAAAAAAGCCGGGGTTTTGCCCCGGCCTCAAATTGCTGTTGATTCTAACTAAGTCACCCCAGAAACTATACCGAGCGAGGGTCTCTCGCACGACATAACCCCTGATTTGACCAGACGATTATAGCCACAGGATTTTCTGCAAAAAAAGCCCGCTGAAAGCCAAAACGGCACTGCTCCGGGTCTGTTGTAGCAGCGTCACAACTGCGTCGCTGAATTGCGACACCGGGCATCTGTGGGCAACAGCTTCATCGACTTATCGTTATTTGTAAAGGGCTTAGCGCAGTATTTTTACCAAAGTCGACTTGAGAAATTTTCTGTCTATTGCCCTCACCGGGACGTAATTTCACGCAAAAGGCGTTGCCAAAAATCTTGCTGGTCCACACGTTGCACAAAAATTGCTGTACTGCAGCATAAGTGCGCATCACGTGGTTCAGTGCACCGTTGCTGAACATCGTAAGCGCTCGCTCTCCCGGAGCACACCAGTTGCGCGTTCTGTTGCTTCATAACACCCAGCATGACCTGCCAGCGGTCGAGTCGATGCTCGCATCGAGCGGCTACACCGTGCGCAGCGTGCCGGTGAATGCGCTGACGCTGCAGGCCGAGGTGGACCACTGGAACCCGGACCTTATCCTGATTGCGTCGGACGATGCGGCGCGCGATGTCATGGAGCAGGTCTGCGTGGTGTCGCAGTTCCGTGAGCGCCCGATTGTCGTGTTTACCGAGGATGACGATCCCGTTGCCATGCGCTCGGCGATGCAGGCGCGGGTGTCGGCCTATGTGGTCGCCGGGCTCAGCCCGAAGCGTCTGCGCACGGTGATTGACGTAGCGCTGGAGCGCTTCAGGCACGATCAGGACCAATATGCGCAGTTGCTTGATGCCAGACGTCAGGCCAACCGCGAGCGGGTGATTGCCCAAGCCAAGGCGCTGCTGCGTCGACAAGGGCTCAGTGAATCCGACGCCTATGCGCAACTGCGCAGTCAGGCAATGCGTGATCGCTGCACCATTTCCGAAATTGCCGAGCGCCTGCTTGCTGGTGCATGAGCGAATGTTGCGGCGCAAAATTGGTGCACAAGCACACGCAGGCGGTATTACGGGTTAGTTGCGACGCTGGCACGACTCTCGCTTAACAGGTCTGTAGCGATCAAAGGCGATCGCAACAGTCTCTCCAGTCCGAACAATTCGCTTTTCCTTGAGCACAGGGGCTCGTGACCAACCGGTCGCGCGCCCCTTTTTCTTTTGCGGAGTACGTCATGAGCGCTATGCGCAACCCGGTTTCTGAATTGAATGGTGAAAGCGCAGCCGATCAGGATTCGGTATCGACCGCGTTGGCGCCGCAGTCTGCTGTGCGCCGCAAGATTGTGAAAAGCGCCAGCGCTGCGAGCCTGATGTCGCTGGTGCCGGTTGCGGTACGGCAGGTCGCCTGGGCACAGGGTTCCGACGCACCGGAAAAGAAGGAGGTGAGGATCGGCTTCATCCCGCTCACTGATTGCGCCAGTGTGGTGATGGCGTCGGTGCTGAAGCTCGACGAGAAATACGGCATCAAGATCATCGCATCCAAAGAAGCCAGCTGGGCTGCCGTGCGCGACAAGCTGGTGAATGGCGAGCTCGACGCTGCGCATGTGCTGTACGGCCTGGTGTATGGCGTGCACATGGGCATTGGCGGCCCGAAGAAGGACATGGCGGTGCTGATGACGCTCAACAACAACGGGCAGGCGATCACGCTGAGCAACCAGTTGAAGGACAAGGGCGTGACCGACGGCGCCTCGCTCGCGTCGCTGATGAAGAAAGAGAAGCGCGAATACACCTTCGCGCAGACCTTCCCGACAGGAACGCACGCGATGTGGCTCTATTACTGGCTTGCCGCCAACGGCATCAATCCGATGAGTGATGCGAAAGTAATTACCGTGCCGCCGCCCCAAATGGTGGCCAACATGCGCGTGGGCAATATGGACGGCTACTGCGTTGGTGAGCCGTGGAACGCACGCGCGATCTTCGACAAGATTGGCTTTACGGCGGTCACCACGCAGGATATCTGGACGGATCACCCCGAAAAGGTGCTTGGCACTACCGACGAGTTCACCAAAAAGTATCCGAACACGGCGCGTGCGATGACCGCCGCGATCCTTGAAGCGTCGCGCTTCATCGATCAGGAAGTCGACAAGAAGAAGACCGCCACCATCCTCGCTGACAAGGCCTATGTGAACACCACCATGGAAGTGATTGAGGATCGCTGGGAGGGCAAGTACGACAACGGAATTGGCAAAAAGTGGACCGATCCAAACGCGATGAAGTTTCACAAGGACGGTGCCACCAACTATCCCTATCTTTCAGACGGCATGTGGTTCCTCACCCAGCACAAGCGCTGGGGCCTGCTGAAAGAACATCCCGACTATCTCGCTGTCGCGAAGGCAGTCAACAAGATCGACATCTACAAAAAGGCGGCCGCCGCTGCCAAGGTGAATGTGCCGAAGAGCGATCTGCGCTCGTCGAAGTTCATCGATGGCGTGGTGTGGGACGGCAGCAACCCCAAGGCCTATGCCGAAGGTTTCAAGATCAAGGCCTAAGTGCCCCCGGGGCTTTAGCGTCCCCCAAGGCCTTAGCGCCCCATTTCGAATGACGGAGCAACGCATGAGCGCCACTCTCACCGTAGACAGCATGATGACCACGACCCCCGCGAGCACCATGACGCCCGCACCACCTATGCACGCCACCCCGGCGCCGGAGGCGGCGACGGAAGTTGCCGCACCCACCGAAGCCCAGCTCAAGGCGGCGGCGGAGCGCGATGCACTGACCCGGGCGGCGGCGCGCCGCCGCCGCGAGCGACTGGCTGCCTTCGTACAGCAAGTGGTGCCCGGCATCGTCGGCATCCTGCTGTTCCTGCTGCTCTGGCAGGGCGTGGCGCAACTCGTTGGCAACTTCCCCGGCCCGGCCAAGGTGTGCGACAGCGCGGTGAAGCTGTTCAGCGACCCGTTCTACCAGAAGGGGCCGAATGATCAGGGGATTGGCTGGAACATCCTCTCGTCGCTAAAGCGCGTCGGCATTGGCTTCGGGCTCGCCGCGCTGGTGGGTATTCCACTTGGCTTCGTGATCGGCCGCTTCGCCACGATGGACCGCATGACTGCACCGATCATCTCGATCCTGCGTCCGGTCTCTCCGCTGGCCTGGCTACCGATTGGACTGATGGTGTTCAAGGCGGCCAATCCCGCTGCGATCTGGGTGATCTTTATCTGCTCGATCTGGCCGATGATCATCAATACGGCCGTCGGCGTGCAGCGAATTCCACAGGATTACCTCAACGTTGCGCGCGTGCTGAACCTTTCCGAATGGAAGGTGTTCACGAAGATTTTGTTTCCTGCCGTGCTGCCCTACATGCTCACCGGCGTGAAGCTCTCCATCGGTGTGGCGTGGCTGGTGATCGTTGCGGCAGAAATGCTCACCGGTGGCGTTGGCATTGGCTTCTGGCTGTGGGACGAATGGAACAACCTGGTGATGGAGCACATCATCATCGCCATCTTCACCATTGGCATTGTCGGTCTGATCCTCGAGCAGGCGCTGATCTGGATCGCCAAGCGCTTCCAGTTTGAATAGATGTTTGGAGACAGACCATGACGCAAGGCTTCCATCTCGTCGTCGACAACGTCGACAAGCGTTTCAACACCAAACAGGGTGAATTCATCGCCATTCGCGACATCAACCTGCGTGTGCAGCGCGGCGAATTTGTTGCACTCATCGGGCACTCCGGCTGCGGCAAATCAACGCTGCTGAACCTGATCGCGGGCCTCAGCACCGCGAGCAATGGCGTGCTCGTCTGCGCGGGTCGCGAGATCGCCGGGCCAGGGCCGGATCGGGGTGTGGTGTTCCAGAACCACTCGCTGCTGCCGTGGCTGACCTGCTTTGACAATGTGTATCTCGCCGTCGAGCGTGTGTTTGCTGCGTCGGAGTCGAAAGCCCAACTCAGGGCGCGTACCGAAGCCGCGCTCAAAATGGTTGGCCTTGCGCATGCGATGCACAAGCATCCGAACGAAATCTCCGGCGGCATGAAGCAACGTGTGGGCATTGCCCGGGCGCTTGCCATTGAACCTGCCGTGCTGCTGCTCGACGAGCCGTTCGGCGCGCTCGACGCACTCACCCGCGCGCACCTGCAGGACGAGCTGATGCGCATCGTCGCCGAGACGAAATCGACGGTAGTGATGGTCACTCACGATGTGGACGAAGCCGTGCTGCTGTCCGACAAGATCGTGATGATGACCAATGGCCCGTCGGCGACGATTGGTGAAATTCTCGAGGTGAACCTGCCACGTCCGCGTGACCGGCTCGCGCTGGCCGAGGACACCGACTATCACCACTATCGCAAGGCAGTGGTGGAGTTTCTGTACGCCAAACAGAAGAAGGCTGCGTAGGAGCCCCGCCATGAGCGCAAAGCAGAAACTGGCCGTGATCGGCAACGGCATGGCGGGCATCCGCACGATTGAGGAGTTGCTCAAGATCGCGCCGGACAAATACGAGATCACCGTGTTCGGGGCGGAACCACACCCAAACTACAACCGCATCCTGCTGTCACCGGTGCTGGCAGGCGAGCAGACGATCAAGGACATCGTGCTCAACGACTGGGACTGGTACCGCGACAACTGCATCAATCTCGTTACCGGCAAGAAGATCACCGACATCCACCGCACACGACGGGAATTGACGGCCGACGACGGTGAAAAATACAGCTACGATCGCCTGCTCATCGCCACCGGCTCGAATCCCTTCATCCTGCCGATCGAAGGCAACAAGCTGCCCGGCGTAATTTCCTATCGCGATATCGCTGATACCGAAGCGATGATCGACGCTGCGAAGCGTTACAAGAAAGCCGTGGTCATCGGTGGTGGCCTGCTGGGCCTCGAAGCGGCGAACGGTCTCAAGCTGCGCGGCATGGACGTGACCGTGGTGCACGTGATGCCCTGGCTCATGGAGCGCCAGCTTGACGAGCGCGCCGGCAAGCTGCTGCAGGCATCGCTGGAGGCAAAAGGCATCGAGTTCCGCATGCAGGCGCAGACCGAAGCACTGGTCGCGGGTGAGTCTGGCCGCGTCGCCGCGCTGCGCTTCAAAGGCGGCGAGCAGATTGCAGCTGACCTCGTGGTGATGGCGGTTGGCATCCGACCCAACACTGAGCTTGCCGCGAAGTCAGGCCTCGCCGTGAGCCAGCGCCCCGGCGGCATTCTGGTCACTGATACGCTGCAGACGCTGACTGATCCCCGCATTTACTCGGTGGGCGAGTGCGTGAACCATCGCGGCATGGCGTATGGTCTGGTGGCGCCACTGTTCGAGATGGCGAAAGTCTGCGCAAACCATCTGGCCGAGTACGGCATTGGCCGCTACGTGGGTTCGGTGACCTCGACCAAGCTCAAGGTGACCGGCATTGATCTGTTCAGCGCCGGCAACTTCCAGGGCGGTGAAGGCACTGAAGACATCGTGCTGTCCGACCCGATGGGTGGTGTCTACAAACGCCTGGTGATCAAGGACGACAAGCTGGTCGGCGCATGCCTGTATGGCGACACCGTGGATGGTTCGTGGTACTTCAAGCTATTGCGCGAAGGCAAGACCATCAACGAGATTCGCGATCACTTGATGTTTGGGGAATCCAACATCGGTGACGTCGGCCACGAAGGGCACAGCAAAGCCGCCCAGATGAAGGACACCGATGAGGTCTGTGGCTGCAACGGCGTCTGCAAAGGTGCCATCGTCAAGGCGATCAAGGACAAGGGGTTGTTCACGCTGGACGAAGTGCGCAAGCACACCAAGGCCTCATCATCATGCGGATCGTGCACGGGGCTCGTTGAACAGATCCTGATGTTCACCGCAGGGGGTGATTACAGCGCGACGCCGAAGATGAAGCCGATGTGCGGCTGTACCGATCACACGCATCAGGGCGTGCGCGACGCGATTCGCGAGGCCAGGCTGCTCTCGGTGCAAGGCGTGATGCAGGCGTTGCAGTGGCGCACGCCAAACGGTTGCGCGTCGTGCCGCCCAGCGCTCAACTATTACCTGATTTCGACGTGGCCGAAGGAGGCACTGGATGATCCGCAGTCGCGCTTCATCAACGAGCGAGCGCACGCCAACATCCAGAAGGATGGCACCTTCAGCGTGATTCCGCGCATGTGGGGCGGCGAGACAACTGCTGACGAACTGCGCCGCATCGCGAACGCAGTCGACAAATACAAGATTCCTACTGTAAAGGTCACCGGCGGCCAGCGTATCGATTTGCTTGGTGTGAAGAAGGAAGATCTGCCCGCCGTGTGGAAGGACATCGGCATGCCGTCCGGTCATGCCTACGCCAAGGCGTTGCGCACGGTGAAAACCTGCGTCGGCTCCGAGTGGTGCCGCTTCGGCACCCAGGACAGCACACAGATGGGCAAGGACCTCGAACGTGCGATGTGGCGCATGTATGCGCCGCACAAGGTCAAGTTTGCCGTGAGTGGCTGCCCGCGCAACTGCGCCGAGGCGGGCATCAAGGATGTAGGTGTGATCGGTGTTGATTCCGGCTGGGAGCTTTATGTTGCCGGCAACGGCGGCATCAAGACCGAAGTCGCGCAGTTCTTCGTGAAGGTGAAAACGTCTGCGGAAGTGCTCGAATACACCGGTGCCTTCATGCAGTTGTACCGTGAAGAGGGCTGGTACCTGGAACGCACGGTGCACTACGTCTCGCGCGTCGGCCTCGACTACGTGAAGAAAAAGGTGCTCGACGACGCGGCCAATCGCAAGGCGCTGTGGGAGCGGCTGCAGTTTGCACTCGATGGGGAACCCGATCCGTGGTTCGAGTTCGACAAGGCGCGTGTTGACACGCGGCAATTCATTCCGATCAAACCCGTAGCTGATGCCGCGGTGGCAGCCTGAATGCAAATCACATGAGCGCAATTGAGACACAAATGGGCTGGAGATATGTCTGCAAACTCGACGAGCTGCCGGTGCTGGGCGCCCGCGTCGTCGAACGGAGCACGGAAGCGGGCGGTAACGTCGCCGTCTTCCGCAACGATCAGGATGCCGTGTTCGCGCTGCTCGACCGCTGTCCGCACAAGGGCGGCCCGCTGTCGCAGGGCATCGTGTTTGGCGAACGCGTCGCCTGCCCGTTGCACAATTGGTCGATCGAGCTGAAGAGCGGCGAAGCGGTAGCGCCGGACGCGGGATGTACCCAACGATTTCCGGTCCGGATTGAAGCCGGTGAGGTTTTCGTCGACCTCGGCTGATTGGCATGCACGAGGTCCGTACGACCTGCCCTTACTGCGGCGTTGGCTGTGGCGTGCTCGCTACGACTGATGGCGAGAAGATTACTGCTGTCCGTGGCGACCCCGATCACCCGGCGAATTTTGGTCGCCTCTGCACCAAGGGCAGCACGCTGCACCTGACGACAACGCCCTACGGTCGCGCGCTTTACCCGGAGATGCGCGACAGCGCTGGCCGTTCGCAGCCCCGAAAGCGCGTGTCGTGGGACGCGACCCTCGACGCACTGGTTGACAAGTTTGCCTCCACCATTGCTGCCCACGGCCCCGATAGTGTCGGCTTCTACATCTCCGGGCAGTTGCTGACCGAGGACTACTACGTCTTCAACAAGCTCGCCAAAGGTCTGATCGGCACCAACAATATCGACACCAATTCGCGACTTTGCATGTCGTCAGCGGTGACGGGCTACAAGGCAACCCTCGGCGCCGATGCGCCGCCCGCCTGCTACGACGACCTGAATCACGCCGAGCTGATTGTGATTGCTGGCAGCAATGCGGCTTGGACACATCCGATTTTGTATCGGCGTCTGGAGGACGCAAAGGCGAAGAACCCGAACCTGACCGTCGTCTGCATTGATCCACGGCGTACCGAGACGGCCCGTGCCGCCGATCTGCACTTGCCAATCCTGCCCGGTACTGACGTGGCGCTGTTCAACGCCGTGCTGCACTGGCTTAGGGCAACGCTGAACAAGTCATCGATTGCAATGGTGACAGAGTTTGCGGCGAAGCGAAGTTGGGCATGACGAGATTTCTTGCCGTAGTGGTCCGATTTCGCTCCGATAGGTGCCGTGTCGGCCCCCATG
>Ga0208695_1001054_pt1 | contig 24538 bp, 19 predicted proteins | sample AD_UKC111_MetaG_FD_184449 | JGI IMG/M metagenome (GOLD analysis project Ga0208695, IMG submission 184449) | Active sludge microbial communities of municipal wastewater-treating anaerobic digesters from Hong Kong - AD_UKC111_MetaG (SPAdes)... | ecosystem: Engineered > Bioreactor > Anaerobic >...
CGGACGATATACGCCATGCAGCCGAAAAAGAAGGAAAATATCCCCATCGATGATCGGGATGTAAACGAGAAGAACCATCAGCCCTGAAATTGGCAGTAATTAAATACTTACTGTTGTAATTGTACGAAACACGTCCAAAGTAAGACATAATTCCCCATGTTGAGCCACCGGTTCCCGTATTATCCCACGATATTTTGTTGGCAACATTAAGCGTTTTTATTTTGTTGTTTCTATAATGAGAACCGTTTATCCAACTATTGGTGTACTTTGAATCAGTCCAAGACGAACCCATCATCAATTCAATATTATTCTTATCAAACGATTTCTGGTAATTAAAAATATTATCCCATGTCAGAACCGTATTCATATTTCTATTGTCCCATGCGCTTCCATATTCGTCAATACCTGTAACGTGTATCACAGGACTAAAACCCGTTTGTAACCCATGCCTTCTGTCGAGCGTAAAAGTTGACTTGAAATTCATTCCTTTCATAAAAGTTATCATAGCATTACCTGAAGCTATTAATCGATTTTCACGCGTAATATCGTCTTTCCCGTTTTCCATTGCTTCTACGGGATTGGTAATGTTCTGACCATAAAAACTACGATTATAATATCCTGTTTCAGGATTGATAACCGGTAAACTTGTTGGAAGATTTACTAAAGCCAATACTACTCCGCCTCGATTTGAACCCGCGCCGGTAGTTATGCCATTGTTGGAATTATCTGAATACGATATATTTGAACCAATACTCAGCCATTTTCTTATCTCATTGGTCATGTTTGCTCTGAAAGAGTAACGCTTAAAGAAAGCCGAAGGGAATATACCCTTTTCATCCAAGTAACCGGCAGAAAGAAAATAACTTGTTTTTTCAGTACTATTTGAGAAAGAAAGCTGGTAACTTTGTTGCAACCCGGTGCGATAAACTTCATCATACCAATTGGTTATATCATCGGAACTCATTTGAGAAGACGAGCCCGGGCGAACCTCTTCCATTAAATCCTTATAATCAGCGGCATTAAGAGATTGTATCTTATGGGTAACATTTTTGGCAGTCAATTGAGCATTAAAAGCAATTTTGGATTCTCCCGACTTGCCCTGTTTTGTAGTAATAATGACAACCCCATTTGCGGCACGAGACCCATAAATAGCTGCCGAAGAAGCGTCTTTGAGTATATTGATATTCTCAATATCATTGGGTGAAAGGAAATTAATGTTGTCCACCGGCACTCCATCTACAACGTATAATGGATCACTATTCCCATTAAAAGAAGTTGTTCCACGTACTCTTATCACTGTTTCTCCTCCCGGTGCTCCATTGGGTTGAATTACCTGAACTCCTGCAGCTTTTCCCTGAATTGCCTGCCCTGCCGAAACGATGGGTCGAACATCAAAATCTTCAGCAGAAACGGTGGATACTGCGGTAGTTAAATCTTTTTTCTTTTGCGTTCCATATCCCACTACTACAACTTCAGAAAGAATTTTAATGTCTTCTTTCAGTACTACATTGATGTTTTTTGAATTCCCCACTTTAATTTCCTGTGGAACCATTCCAATATAGCTAAATACCAGCACATCATTGCTGGATGCCTCGATGGTGAACTTCCCTTCGTAGTTGGTAACAGTTCCCGTAGAAGTCCCCTTGATCAAAACACTTGCTCCAATAACCGGCTCGTTATTGCTGTCGACAACAACACCCGTAATCGTTGTCTTTTGCGCCGACAGTGTCAGCGGCACAACAATAATCACCAGTAAGGGCAACCATCTTTTTAAAAATCGCGTAACATACCGAGACACGATTTTTTTTCCGGAATTTTTCTTTACATTTTCCATTGATTGATAAATTAGTTGGTTAATTTGTTGATTGATAATTTATTGTTTTTTTGAGATTCCCTATTTTAATTTCAAATTCTCCGGGCTCAATTGTCCATTGGTTATCCGTGTTAACGAAAGCCAAGTCATTGGCCGACAAAGTAAATTTAACCGTTTTCGTTTCATTGGGTTTCAAATTGATTTTTTCAAACCGTCGCAATCTTTTCATATCCGGTGTTATACTGGCTATTATATCACTGGTAAACAAAAGTACCGTTTCCTTTCCTTCTCTCGTACCGGTATTGGTAACTTCCACGCTCACTTCCAATATTTCGTTGGGACGAATAACCGAAGATGAAATCTTTAAGTTATTGTATGCAAATGTAGTATAACTTAATCCAAATCCAAACTCATACTGCGGATTATAATCCGATTCATATTTATAAGCTCCTTCGGAAGGTTTTTGTTCTTCCGAAAATTTATGATAATAGTTCACTATCGAATTAGGATAGGCCGGATAAGTATATGGAAGCTTTCCCGAAGGATTGACATCTCCAAAAAGAATATCGGCCAATGCATCGCCTCCGTAATTGCCCGGAAGATAAGTTTGTACAATGGCATTCATTTTGGATTCAATAGCACTGAAGCAACGCGGACGCCCTTCATTCAAAACCAAAATAATAGGTTTATTGACTGCCGAAAGCGATTTGGCCAATTTGATTTGCAGTTCGCTCAAATTCAAATCATTTAAATCTCCGGGCTTTTCGGCATAAGAATTTTCCCCTAAACAAAGCACAATGGCATCTACCTTACGAGCCGCAGCAACTGCTTTTTGCAAACCATTTTCTTTCTCTTCAAAATATTGACCCGTTTCCACATAACTTACGCCCGGCTCATAAAGGACGTTCTTTTCGCCAATTTTTTGCTGTACAGCTTCCAAAATAGTATGGTATTGAGTAGCATAACGTTCGGTTTTTTCACCTTGCCACGAATAGCTCCATCCTCCATTTAAACTTCTCATGCTGTTGGCATTGGGACCGGTTACCAATATCTTGATATTTTTGTTCAACGGAAGAATATTGTTTTTGTTCTTCAGTAAAGTAATGGCATCAGCGGCAGCCTTGAAAGCCAATTTTGCATGTCTGTCGGAACCAAAGTCGGGATAATCGCTCAAATTTGTAACGGGATTTTCAAATAAACCGAGTTTGAATTTCAACTTTAAAATTCGACGAACGGCATCATCTATCCTGCTTTCTTTAACTTTTCCCTCCTTCACAAGCGCTGTCAAATCCTTGCAAAACTGTTCGTAATCGTAAGGAACCATCGACATATCTATGCCTGCGTTGATAGCCAAAGCAATGGCTTCCTTATTGTTTTTTGCAATTTTATCCCTTTTTTCGAGATTGATAATGTCCATCCAGTCGCTTACCACAACACCCTGAAATCCCAGTTCTTCTTTAAGCAGTTTGGTAACAATATTGTAATTGGCATGAACCGAAACTCCATTAATAATTCCCGAATTGATCATGACCGATTCTACTCCTTCATCGATGGCAGCTTTAAAGGAAGGCAAATGATATTCTCTGAGAATATGATCGGGAATGTAGGCGGGCGTGCGATCCTTTCCCGAAAAAGGTACCGAATAACCTAAAAAATGTTTGGCGCAGGCAGCTACTTTTTCTCTATACCAAATGCTGTCTGTAATTCCTTCATAACCTTTTATCGCTTGCCTTCCCATAACCGAAGCCAAATAAGGATCTTCTCCAAATCCCTCATATTGACGGGAGAATCGAGGATCGGCCCCTAAATCGAGCACAGGGGAAAAATTCCATGCAATGCCTGAAGCTCGTGTTTCATAAGCTGTAACTTTTGCCATATTATAGGCATTTTCCGGGTTAAAAGTGGCAGCTATGGCAATCTGTTGCGGGAAAAGAGTAGATCCGGAGGTATACGTTACGCCATGAATAGCATCTATTCCGTAAATTACCGGTATTCGCAGAGATGTTTTAGTGATTGCTGTTTTCTGAATTTGGTCAATAATACTATTCCATTGTAGAGCACTCAAAGCGTAATTGTTTGTGGTATTGATTACGGAGCCGACGTGATAATCGACTATGGCTTTATGTAATCTCACCGAATCAATGGCAAAAGGTATTTTGCTTTCAAAAACGGTAGCTCCGTTGCCAATAGCATCCAAAGTTATCTGAGCCATCTGCCCGACTTTTTCCTCAATAGTCATTTTGGAAAGCAATTCTTCAACGCGATCACTGACGGATTCCTGAGCACTAATAGCAGAAAAAATCGGAATGAAGAATAAAAGGAGGTAGCATGAAATTAACCTTCTGTTTTTCATGATATTAATAGTTTTATAAAAGAATTGTACAAATTTTAATGTAGATAAAACAAATTTTCAGGGACAAATATAGAAGCTAAAATTTTATTCTCCAAATAAAAATGTGTTTTTTTTACACTAAGTATGAAATATTTTTTTGAAACCATGATTTTCAATTTTTTGTGAAAAAAATTTTTAGCGAAAAATATCTTTTTTTCTTAACTTTGTCCGATTAAAAATAATATTGTTTTTATCATGCCCGAATTTGAAAATGTTTTAGAAAATACAGAATTCCAAACTCTGCCAAGCGTGTCGGTCGATTGTGTTATTTTCGGTTACGAAGACAATTTGCTGAAAGTACTGGTGCGAAGGGAATATGTTCCATTTGAAGGAAATATCATTATCGAATGGAAATTGCCCGGCAACCACGTCCGTAGAAACGAGCAAATAGATGCAACCGCTTCCCGTATTTTGAAAGAGCAAACCGGGCTTGAGAATATTTTCATGAAACAGTTTATGGTTTTCAGTGATCCTGACCGCCTCAAACGACGCGAAAGAGATTACGAATGGGTAAAACCGCGCTTGCAGGATGACAGAGTTTTGACGGTTGGATTTTATTCTCTGGTAAATATTCATGATGTGGACAATAGCAAGCTGCTTGAAGAAGCAAAATGGGAAAATGCTTATGAAATTCGGGAATTGATGTTCGATCACAATGATATTTTTACCGAAGCCTTGAAGAAATTGCGTTACGATTTGCTGCACGAACCTTTAATATTTGAACTTTTGCCAGAAAAATTTACACTGACACAAATGCAAAAAGTTTATGAAGCAATTTTTGACACAACATACGATAAACGCAATTTCAGACGCAAGGTCAACAAAATGCCTTATTTGATTCAAACGGACGAGTTACAAAGCGGAGTTTCCCACAAACCGGCCAGGTATTATACCTTCGATCGGGAAATTTACGAAAATACCCGCAGTGAACGTTTCGACTTCAGAATGTAAACTCTTTGCATGTTCATTTTGCAGTCATTCAGTTAACTTTTAGTTCTCAACCTATAAAATTTTTTGATGATGAACGCAACCAATGATTCTTACAACTGGAAAGAGGCTGCTGTAAATGCTGCACGCACCCTTCAACTGATCGACGATAAAGCAATTTCCAAAACCTTACTTGCCCTTGCCGATGAGATAGCTATCGGTTCGGAAAAAATTTTAAAAGCAAATGCAGAAGACCTCGCCGCTATGGAAAAGGCAAATCCTATGTATGATCGGCTTCTGCTCAACGAACAGCGGCTTCAAAATATAGCGGCAGATATTCGAAATGTTGCCGGTCTTCCTTCTCCTTTGGGAAAAACATTAATGGAAACTGTTCGCCCAAATGGCATGAAGATTTCAAAAATTACTGTTCCGTTTGGCGTGATAGGAATTGTTTACGAAGCCCGTCCCAATGTAACTTTCGATGTGTTTTCACTTTGTCTGAAATCGGGAAATGCCTGCGTACTGAAAGGTGGCAGCGATGCATACCATTCCAATGCTGCCATTGTCAGCCTGATTCGTGAAGTTCTAAATCGTTTTGGTCTAAATCCGGATATCATTACCTTGTTGCCATCTGGGCACGAAGCCACAGCTGATTTGCTCAATGCTACAGGATATGTGGATTTAGTTATTCCACGTGGAGGAAAAGGATTAATCGACTTTGTACGGACACACTCAAAAATTCCTGTGATTGAAACCGGAGCCGGCATTTGTCATACTTATTTTGATGAATTTGGAAATACGGAAAAAGGCAGCAAAATAATTCTCAATGCTAAAACCCGACGAGTAAGTGTCTGCAATGCGCTCGATTGTTTGATTATTCACGAAAAGCGATTGAACGACCTTCCTGCTCTTTGTGAAAAGCTGGCAGGAAAAAATGTCGTTATTTATGCAGATGCCAAAGCTTATACTTTTCTTGTGGGCAAATATCCCGTGCATTTGCTTCAAAAAGCTACGGAAGAAAGTTTCGGCACCGAGTTCCTCGACTACAAAATGGCCATTAAAACTGTTGAATCGCTTCAGGAGGCCATTCAACACATCAGCCGTTACGGTTCAAAACACAGTGAGTGTATTGTCAGCGAAAATGATGCAAATATTGCCTTATTCGATGCAATGGTCGATGCAGCCTGCGTTTATACCAATGTTTCTACTGCTTTCACCGATGGCGCTCAATTTGGACTGGGTGCAGAAATTGGCATCAGTACACAAAAAATGCATGCTCGCGGTCCGATGGCGTTAAACGAACTTTGTACCTATAAATGGATCATCAAAGGGAATGGACAAGTAAGAGAATAAATTTTAAAAAAATTAATCAAAAAGAAAATTTATGTTCCTGAAATGTATTTATTTCATGTTCTTATAATTATCTTTGTTGAAATTTTTAAAAGTTAATTTACAATAACAATCTAAAAAATGAAAAAGTACATTTATCTTGCATTCCTTTGCTTATTTACCTTGATAAGCTGCGATGAAAACAAAGAACCGGCAGTAACCTTGAAAAACGAAATTAAAGTAAAAGTCTTCAGCACAGACACATGGAATCCTACCACAAACAAAATGGACACGGTTGTCGGCGCAACTGTCAATTTAATATCAGACTCTGGAACTTCTTCTGTAATTACAGATAATAAAGGAATTGCAACTTTTTCCAATGTTACAGAAGGTGATTATATAATTGTGGCTAAGAAAGATAATTTGTGCAATCTGATCAATACTTCTGTGGAAGGAGACATGACAATTGGGAATTTGATTATTGGTGTTTATACTTCTGAAGAAGACATAGCACAATCAGCATTTTACGCAAATGCACGAGTGGGAGGAAATAAACTTGCCGATGCCAATGGAGATGGATTGATTAACAATCTCGATAAAGTGCGAGGTCAATCTTCGGAATTTGAATATCAATATAAAGATTTGAATGGAGATGGAACAATTGATGCAAAAGATTTATCTAACGGCAATCTGGTCCAAATCGATCATCAAGTTAAAGAAACAATTTTTATAGGGAAATAAGCTCTCTTCCACATGACAAACTAAAATGATGTCAGCGTGGAAAGCCAAACGTTTTCAGTATTTTTCAAAAATATCACACACTTACTAAAAAAGGGCTCTAACGCGAGCCCTTTTTAAAAATTGTTCTATCAGTCGGGAAATTCCATCAAATACGCTTTGATAAATTCATCAATATCACCATCCATCACTGCCTGCACATTGGAGGTCTGATAATTGGTTCGATGATCTTTTACCCTACGGTCGTCAAAAACATAACTGCGAATCTGCGAACCCCATTCAATTTTCTTTTTGGTCGATTCAACTTTCTCCTGTTCAGCCCTTCGTTTCTGAAGTTCAAGCTCGTAAAGTTGCGATTTGAGTAAACGCAGAGCATTGTCCTTGTTATCGAATTGTGAACGGCTTTCGGTGTTTTCTATAACAATTTCGCTCTGTTCACCCGTAACGGGATGCTTAAACGTGTAATGTAACCTTACGCCGGTTTCTACCTTATTCACATTTTGTCCGCCAGCTCCCGACGAGCGAAACGTATCCCACGAAAGATTGGCCGGATTAATCTCTATTTCAATGGAATCATCAATCAGCGGAACAACAAAAACCGATGTAAAGGAAGTCATTCTTTTGCCCTGAGCATTGAATGGCGAAACCCGCACCAAACGGTGTACGCCATTTTCACTTTTCAGATAGCCATAAGCTCTTTCTCCTTCTATTTGAATGGTTACGGATTTGATACCTGCTTCGTCGCCGGGCTGGAAGTTGGTAATCTCCCATTTATAACCTTTTCTTTCTGCCCATCGCTGATACATTCTCATCAACATCTCCGCCCAATCCTGAGCTTCCGTACCGCCGGCTCCGGCAACAATTTTAAGAACAGCCCCCAACTGATCTTCCTCATGAGAAAGCATGTTGTTCATTTCCAACTGTTCAATCAGTTGTAAAGCTTTCTGATAGGTTTCGTCCAATTCCTGTTCTTCAATCACGCCTTCACGAAAAAAATCATAAGCAAGCTCCAGCTCATCTGCTGCGGTTTTCACTTCCTGGTAACCGGTTACCCAATTTTTAAGCTCTTTTAATTTTCGCATTTGAGCTTCTGCCTTTTTCGGGTCGTCCCAAAAGTTGGGTTCCTGCGTACGAAGTTCTTCTTCTTCTATTTGAATTTGCCTGTTATCGACGTCAAAGATACCTCCTCAACGCTTCGGTGCGTTCTGTAACGTCTTTAAGTTGTTCGATTGTTATCATTATATTGTCTTTTTATTAAATTGAAAATGAATATATCAGAATATCAGAGGAATTTACGACCAAACTGTTAAAAATTTAATTGTTTCTCAACTAATAATGAAGAATTATTTTTTTAAATCGAGTAACTTTTCAATTTTCCCTTTAAACGCTGTATTTTCCATAATGCCTGTAAACTGTTCGGCTCCGGGTCCAAAAGCATAAATCGGTACCGGAACGCCGGAATGATTTTTGGTAGAAAAATAGGCATCCATTTCGTCAGATCCGAATTTTCCATTTAAAATAGTCATTCCTCCGGTCTCGTGATCGGCTGTAATAATTACCAGCGTATTGCCATCTTTCTGAGCATAATCCAAAACCTTTCCAATGGTTTCATCAAAATCCAACATCTCTTTTACGATCTGTTTCTTGTCGTTGTCGTGAGCAGCCCAATCTATTTGTGAACCTTCTACCATCAGGAAAAAGCCTTTCTTGTTGTTATCTAAAATATCTATGGCTGCCATCACCGACTTTGGAAGCATATCTCCGCGTTTGGGCATGGGTGGACAATGGTCTTCATAAAAGAGTCCGGCCAATTTTCCCGATTTTACTTTTACAGCTTCGTCGAGTGAATAAGCTATTTGATAATTATTGCTTTTCAACTTTTCTACCAGATTTACATGGTCTTTACGATTATTAAAATATTTCAGTCCACCACCAATGAAAACATCAATATCGGTTTTAAGAAAATCGGTTGCTATTTCTTCGTACATATCCCGGTTCACCTGGTGAGCGATAAAGCTGGCCGGTGTTGCATGGGTTACTGCACAAGTTACTACTATTCCGGTGGACAACTGATTGCGTTCGGAGAGTTCGAGAATAGATTCTGTTTTTACGGAATCGGGCGTCATGCCAATCATGCCGTTTTTTGTTTTTACGCCACAAGCTATAGCTGTTCCTCCGGCACCTGAATCGGTAGTATAATGATCTGAAGAATAAGTTTTTGAGAGACCAGTGAAAGTGCACCGTTCGAGCTGAAGTTGATTGTTGTTGGCAGTCATTGCCGAGTACATTTGGGCTAAACCCATGCCATCCCCAATCATCACAATTACGTTTCTTGGCTTCTTCTCGGCAACAGCCGAAGCTGACATCAAAATTAATGCAGCTATCAAGCCTAAACAAAAATTCGTTTTTTTCATTTTATTTTCTATTTGTAAATTGCCTATTCATCCAAAGCCTTACTGATCATCAGCAATTCGTTTCTCACATTTTGTAAACGTTCCACCAACTCCTGTTGTTTGGAAACTTTCTCCTTTTTCAGCGAAAGTTTACGCTTTGCGCCTTCCAATGTGAGTTTTTGCTCATTGACCAGTAAGTGAATCATTTTAATAATTTCAATATCTTCTTTGGTATAGGTACGTGTTCCCTTATTGCTTCGCTTTGGCTTAAGCTGAGGAAATTCCTTTTCCCAAAACCGCAGGTTGGAAGGACTAATATTCAGCATTTCTGCCACTTCCGATATGGAATAATATACTTTTTCCATGTTGATGTTATCTGATAATTTTCAGATGTTGACCAATTTTAATTTTACTGCCCTTAATGTTGTTCCATTTTTTTAAGTCAGTTACCGTAACATGATATTTTGCAGCAATTCCACCTAACGTTTCGCCTTTTTTTACCTTATGGTAGGTAACATTTTTAGAACTTCCCAATTTAGCAGAAGAAGTTGATCGGAAAGATTCAATTTCGTTTCTTCGGTTGTTGATCAATTCTTCAGCTTTATAACAAGCTATTTCATTGAGTTTTTGCATAAAAATGCTGGAATAATTAACCGGCAAAGTTAGGGCATAAGGTTTCAAGTCTCCGGGAATAATATCTCTTTTATATTGGGGATTCAACCAGCGCAACTCCTCGATGGGGATATTGAGCACAGCCGAAATTTGTTCCAAATGAATTCTTTGTTTAATCATAAAAGTATCGGTCAGGGCGGGAATTTTCACTATTGCCGGGCAAAGATTGTGATCCTGAAAATAATGAAAAGTGTAGGTGGCAGCTATGTAAATGGGAACATAACCACGAGTTTCTAAAGGCAAATAAGGATAAATTGCCCAATAGTCGGTTTTTCCGCCGGCTCTTCTGATGGCTTTGTTCACATTACCAGGTCCACAATTGTAGGCAGCAATGACCAGATTCCAATCTCCGTAAATGGCGTATAAATCTTTAAGAAATTGGGCGGCAGCATTGGAAGCCTTTCGAGGATCCAGTCGTTCGTCGACCAAAGTGTTGATTTCCAATCCATACATTCGTCCGGTCGGAATCATGAATTGCCACAAGCCTGCAGCGCCAACTCTTGAAATGGCGGTCGGGTGCAAAGCGGATTCAATAATTGGCAAAAATTTCAACTCAAGCGGCAACTTGTTAGCATCCAAAGCCTGTTCAAAAATAGGGAAATAATAATTGCTAATGCCCAACATATATTCCATTTGGGTACGTTTCCTAACGGTATAGAGTTCTATGAAGGAACGAACAGTGCTGTTGTAGGGGAGTTCAATTAAACAGGGTATTTGTGATAAACGGTGCTTGTATATCGAATCGGAAACAGGCAAGGGAGGTTCACCCGAGTTGCATTCGGTAGTATCCATTTGCTGTAATGCCCAAAGATGAAGTAAGTGATCCAAAGTAGAACCATAATCGTCGGGCAATCCAATCATGCTGTCAACTTTTGAGAAACTGCTATCATTTGAGTTTTGAGAAGATATACTTTGAAAACCCATTAAAACAAAAAAAACAAGCAAAAGAGAAATTCTAAAATTCATTTTTAATCCTTTTGAAAGGGTTTAAAATTTGTTATTTAAGCCTGAAACTGCACTGCATACCGAAACTTCCCGAAGCATCAACGTTATTTCTCAGATATATTGGTTTGATTTCAAGCGACAAATCGGGACTAATGTCGAAACCATACAACTGTGCATCCACAAAAGCATCAACCAACGTAAGAGCATAAAATGCCACCGAAACAATTACGCTCAAATCTCTCTGCCGACGAAACTGATCCTGTCCGGTTTTTAAAATGGTAGTATACCTACTGGTTCCACCTATCGATTCAAGGGTATATCCTTCGGGCAAAATATCCAGAAAACTGTTTGTCGTCGGGTCTGAATCAATAATATCCAAATAAGCGGTATGATAAGAATTATACCGGCTTGCATTCCATGAATAGGCATAATAACATCCCAACAATCCGCCATAGACAATTGGCAATTTCCAGTATTTTCTGTTCAATATTTGTCCCCAACCGGGTACTACTGCACCCATCCAAACAATTTTCGACGGATTGGGCATGTAAACCGGCTTTTGTAGAGTATCAATTGATACTTGGCTTTCTTTTTGTAAAGATTTTTCAGGCAGCCGATTTATACTATCCTGAACAATCTCTCTTTTTTCGTTGACATTCTGAGCATTGAGTACAATTCCGAAAAGGGAGATAAACCATATTTCTGCCGTTATCAGAAAAAATCTTTTCACTTGAAATTTGGTTTAAATTTTATCCAGCAATCCCATGATACGGGATAATTCTTCATCGTTTGAAAAAGGTATGGAAATTTTTCCCTTTCCTTGCTCGTTACAACTAAATTGTACTTTAGTGCCGAAAGTTTTACTCAGTTGATTCCTTAATTCTTCGTATTCTTTTAATTTTCTTACCGGATTGGGTTTGGAAACGCGAGCATGTTTTTCCTCAAAACTTCCGGTTTCGGCGTAGAGTCTGACCATTTCTTCCACTTTTCTGACAGAATAAAAATTCTCCAGAATAGCTTCGTAGAGTTGAAGTTGTACAGCTGGATCTTCCAATCCCAAGATAGCACGGGCGTGTCCCATGTCGATTTTTTTATCTTTAATTCCCACCTGGATTTCGGCCGGCAAACGAAGTAAACGCAAGTAATTGGCAATGGTAGCCCTTTTCTTACCAACTCGTTCGCTAAGCTGTTCCTGCGTAAGATGATATTCTTCCAACAGTCGGTAAAAAGCCAAAGCCACTTCAATGGCATTCAAATCTTCGCGCTGAATGTTTTCTATCAGTGCCATTTCCACCACTTGCTCGTCAGCTGCCGTTTTAACATACGCCGGTATGGATTTGAGCCCCACCATTTTAGAAGCACGATAACGCCGTTCACCCGCAATGATCAGATATGTTCCATCATCATTTTTCCGAAGCGTAATGGGTGAAATAACTCCCAATTCACGTATGGAAGAAGCCAGTTCGGCCAAAGATTCCTCATCAAAGTGAGAACGTGGCTGATTGGGATTTGGAAAAATCAAATCCACATCCACTTCGCTAATGGAAGAAGAACCACTGGTATAAATGTCGTCGGTGTCGATCAACGCTCCAAGTCCTCTTCCCAATGCTGATTTTTTTACCATAACTGCAAACGAGATTTTATTCTTTTTATTTTTTATTGCAAGCTATATTAACTTTTTTGTCGGTCAATCAATTCCTTTGCCAAATCGAGGTAATTGGAAGAACCTTTCGATTCGGGATCGTACAGCATAACGGGTTTCCCGTAACTTGGCGCTTCGCTGAGCCGTACATTTCTGTATATGACATTTTCAAAAACCATGTTCTGAAAATGTTTTTTTACTTCGGCATAAACCTGGTTTGCCAACCGAAGACGATTGTCGTACATGGTAAGCAAAAAGCCTTCAATATCAAGCGAAGGATTCAACTTGCTTTTAATTATTTTGATGGTATTTAAAAGTTTGCTGATACCTTCCAATGCAAAATATTCACATTGCACGGGAATAATCACCGAGTCGGAAGCCGTAAGTGCATTTACCGTTATCAAACCCAATGAAGGGGAGCAATCAATCAAAATAAAATCGAAATCGGGTTTCAACGGGCGCAGCAACTGCTGCATCACTTTTTCCCGCTCCTCCATGTTCAACATTTCAATCTCTGCTCCAACCAAATCGATATGAGAAGGAAGCACCGACAAATTTTCAATTTCCGTTCCATGAATAGCTTGCTGTGGCGACACACCATCAATCAAACATTCGTAAATGGTATATTTCAGCGATTGAATTTCTATTCCCAATCCCGAAGAGGCATTTGCCTGAGGATCGGCATCAACCAGCAAAACTTTTTTACCCAACGATGCCAAAGAAGCTGCTAAATTAATGGCGGTAGTAGTTTTTCCTACGCCACCCTTTTGATTAGCCAACGATATAATTTTACCCATAAAATTAATAAGGCAATTAATTCTTTTTTTATGATTCTTTTAAAATTTCGACATTAAATTTTTCCAAGCAGGCAAAGCTCAACCCCTTTTTGCTGCCAAAAAACGATTTTTTAAGCTGGACAAAGATAATAAAAATAAATTTATACTTTTATAAACACTCTGCCTTGTGAAACAGAAATAAGATTTTTTATCAAACAGTAACAGCATGATTTTTGAACTCAAATTTCTTCATTAAAAAACTTTTTGCAATTTGCAGCCGTTTTTCATACATTTGCTGTGGCATATTCCTTGATATAAAATAAAGTCTATCTTAGGGAAAGTTTATAGGCCGTTTGATTTTTAAAAAATTTTCTACAAATCATTCACAAACAAAATCTTAATAGAAAATCTGGAATTTTTTACCAATATCTATTTGCTAAAAATTCGGATTAAATGTATTATGTAAATTATTAATTGTTAAGCAGATGAAAAGAACAGCTATTTTTTTGATGCTACTTTCAGCAATATTTCCGGTATTTGCCCAAAGTACTTCCACCATGAAAGAAAGTAATTCCGGACTGGTATATGCTTTACCTCTTACAGAGCTTTCTATTGAAGTTGAATTGGAGAAAACCACACAAAAACCCGGTGTTTTTTATCGCTATTCGGAACGTTATCTGGCAGTTACTGATGTGATAACCGAAGAAAAAACTTTTTTTACGCTCAAAAGCATTACTATTAAACCACGACCTGTGCCTGATGCGAGCAGAACGTTTTCTTTAAATCCACAAAAAAATTCTCCTTTTCGTTTTATTTGCGTCGACCCCAACGGATTACTGTGCGGAGTAAATGTTTCACTTCCTCAGAAATTACCTGAAATTTCTACGCCCATTGCAACGGGAAAATGCGCAGAACAGACAATTGACAAAAATGTTCTTCCTCTTGGTGAAGAATACATGTTGGTAGGTTCGGTGGCCAAATTGGCAGAAGGAGCCGCCAAACAAATTTATCGCATTCGTGAAAGCCGTTTGAGTCTGCTGACCGGAGATGTTGACCATTTCCCGGCCGATGGCGCTTCGTTTGCCACTATTCTGAAAGAATTGGACGAAAAGGAAAAAGAGCTGACCGAACTTTTTATCGGGAGCACTACAAAAGAGATTCAAAAACAAACGCTTTATCTGCAACCGCATGAAGCTTTGAAAAATGAAGTCCTTTTCCGTCTCTCGACATTGAAAGGATTGCTTCCAGCCGATGATTTGGGAGGTGCACCTTATTACATTAGTGTCATTCCTTCTAAAATTAGTTCTCCGGAACAAAGCAAACAAAAAACCAACACAGAATGCCTCTATTACATTATTCCTTCTCCAACTCAGGTTTCGGTTTCCGATGGAAAAAACACTTATTTTTCTCAACAGCTTTTGATGCCACAATTTGGGGCTGTGGTAAGCTTACCGTCTGATTGGATGAAAGACTCTGATAACAAAGTATTTATTGACCCGGCTACAGGTCGACTGCTAAGTATTCAAAAAAAATAAGCCTTTTTTCTGTCAAAAAAACCGATTTTTTGACAGACAGTCGGCAAATAAAAAATCCTTAGGCAAAATTTTCTTCTGCCTAAGGATTTGAAAAAAATTCAAAACATTTCTCTTTAATGTTTTTTACTTTCAGAACAAAAAATATGATTTATTTCCGACCAATCATCTCATCTCTAACTTACTTCTCTGGAGTTACAAGTCGTTTTAATTTTTACAGCCAACGAACAAAGCAAAAGTCCTGACGATGAGGCAAATCTTCATTTTTTGGGAACATCCGGAATCCGAACTGGAATAATCCGGCTCTATTGAGTTGATAATCGAGACTGAAATACAATAGTGAACCTTCCGTTTTCACCAGCTTGAACTCTTCCAAATCGTGGAGGCGGAATTTATTGTCCTTGTCGGGCTTGGTAACAACCAGTTCTATACCGATACCCTTGTCGTTAATATCTTTGATATCGATGACAATATTCATGTGATAAACCTCGCTAACCTGAGGATTTTGTAACAAACCTTCGGGAATATCCATGCTTACAACTTCAATTTTATCCCATCCTTCGGCAATTTTTTGTTTCCATGCTGCAATTTCTTTAGCACGAGTAAAGTTGTGATCCTTTAACAATGCATGACGATTGCTAAGTTTGGTATAAAATTGCTCCACATAATTGTCGATCATTCGTTTGGTGGTAAAACGAGGCGTAATCTGTGCAATGGAATTTTTGATGTATTGAATCCATTCGGGCGAAATTCCTTTGGAATTTTTTGCAAAATACAAGGGAATAATTTCATTTTCGAGCATGCTGTAAATGGTTGCAGCATCAAGCTGATCCTGATACGCATCGTTTTCGTAAGTTCGTTTTTCGGTAATGGCCCAGCCGGCTCCTTTCACGTAACCTTCCAACCACCATCCGTCGAGAACCGAAAAGTTCAATACGCCGTTCATTTGTGCCTTTTGACCTGAAGTTCCTGAAGCTTCCAATGGACGAGTAGGCGTATTCAACCAGATATCGACACCGGAAATCAATCGTTTTGCCAGATGCATGTCGTAATTTTCGAGGAAAAGAATTTTTCCCAAAAATTCGGGCATTCTCGAAACCTCCACTATGCGCTTGATAAGGGCTTTTCCTCCCTGATCGGCAGGATGAGCCTTGCCGGAAAAAATAAACTGCACAGGTTTTGACGGGTCATTAACAATTTTCGACAAACGCTTCAAATCAGTAAATAAAAGGTAAGCGCGCTTGTAAGTTGCAAATCTGCGACCAAAACCGATAATTAAAGCATTGGGATTCATGGATTCCAGAACCGACATGATGCGGGAAGGATCACCCTGCGACTTCAACCAGTTTTCCTGAGATTGCAAGCGAATATAATCGATCAATTTGTTTTTCATTTTGACGCGCGTCTCCCAGATAACCTGATCGGGCACTTCGTAAATAGCCTGCCAGAGTTTCATATTCGACTGATCGTCATAAAAATCTTTCCCGAGATATTTTTCGTAAACTCCTTTCCATTCGGAAGTAGTCCATGTAGGTAAATGAACGCCATTGGTAACATAACTTACGTGCAGTTCTTCAGGATAATAACCCTTCCATATTGGCTGAAACATTTCTTGCGAAACCTTGCCATGCAGCCAACTTACGCCATTAACTTCCTGACAGGTATTGCAGGCAAATACACTCATGCTGAATTTGTCGTTGGGATCATCGGGATTTTCACGTCCCAAATTCATCAAGTCGTTCCATGAAATATTCAGCAAGGTAGCATAATCTTTCATGTATTTCCCAAACAGAACTTCATCAAAGCGGTCGTGTCCGGCAGGAACAGGTGTGTGTACGGTATAAAGCGAACTGCTTCGCACAATTTCTAAAGCTTCACAGAACGAAAGATTTTTTTCAGTAACCAAATCTACCAGACGTTGAAGATTGATTAATGCTGCGTGGCCTTCATTGCAATGATAAACATCCTTTTCGATGCCGAGTTTTTTCAATGTCAGAATTCCGCCGATGCCCAGCATGATTTCCTGTTTCAGACGATTTTCCCAGTCGCCACCATACAACTCGAAAGTGATACTTCTGTCGGCTTCACTGTTCATTTCATTATCGGTATCCAAGAGGAAAAGATTAATTCGTCCAACGCATACTTTCCACAAATTGGCATACACGGTGCGACCCGGATAGGGAACCTCAATAACAACCTGTTGTCCGTTTTCATCACGAACCTGCACCATGGGCAAAGTATTGAAATTCTGTTTATCATAAATTTCAATTTGGTCGCCATCGACCGAGAGCGACTGTGTAAAGTACCCATAACGATAAAGCAATCCGATAGCTGTCAGATCAACGCCACAATCACTGGCTTCTTTCAAATAATCGCCCGCCAGAATTCCAAGCCCTCCGGAATAGATTTTTAAAACTTCCGTCAGCCCGTATTCCATACTGAAGTAGGCTACCGAAGGTTTATCGGGTGCAAAAGGTTGATGCAGATAGGCCTGAAACTCATTGTAAATCCTGTCTAAGTTGGACATAAAATCGACATCTTTCTCCACTTCTACCAGTCGCTCGTAACTGAGCATGTTCAACATTTGCACGGGATTATAGCCTGATTCCGCCCAAGCATCCTTGTCCAATTCACGAAAAAGGTGTCGGGCATCACTTCTCCATACCCAAAATATATTTTGCGCTATTTCTTCCAATCTTTTCAAGCCATCGGGCAAAAAAGACTTGACATTTATTTCTTTCCAGCGCGGTTCATTTACCTGATTTAATTTCAAAGACATGTTTCTTTACTTTAAGTTAGTGAAATTCAAAAAAAAATTTATACCAAATAAATTTGGAGAACAAAGTTAAGCAAAGTTCCAAAAAGCTATGATAAAACAATTCATAAAAGGAGTAAAAACAAATGCAAACGATTGCAATTTATTAAAAAATTTTTGTTAATAAATTCTATTTCAACAAATTAAAATTATTTCAATGCAAGGTAAACCGTAAAATTCGATTTTTTTTGTCTCATCTCGAATGTTTACCGAGTCGGGAATTTTTTTTAGCAAGTGCTATATTGTATGCTTCATAATAATATTGTATGAATTTCTCCCATAAGGCTTTCAGGGAAATTGAAGCGGCTTTTGAGCGTATATCTTCTACTTGAGATTGTTCCATACTCGAGAACTGACAAATCATTTGTGCAATTTTCACAGTTGCATCATACTGATTGTAGTCGGAACGATGAACGACACCCACACCTTCGTTAATATCCTGAGGTTGACTTGCCACCCATCGCCCAAAACCTGACAGATCGCTGGTAATAGTCGGCACTGAAAAAGCAATGCTTTCAAGAGGTGTATAGCCCCACGGTTCGTAATACGACGGAAATATAGTAACATCGAGCCCAATGAGCAGATCGTAATATTTTTTATTGAATATGCCGTCGAAACCATTCAAATAAGAGGGTACAAAAATCATTTTAACCTTTTGCGACGATTGATTGGTAAAATGGAACCACCGAATAGCCGACATGATATGATCATTCTGATAATCGTAAAGTTCGTGCGTGGTAAACAAATTCCATGAATGCAACTTGAGATTTGGATGATTTAAAGCTGCAAGTAAATCGGTTCTGGGGCCCATCACATGGGCGGGAACCATAATGAAAACCACAATTTCTCTGTTCAAATGAGGACATTCAATCAACCTCCGCATCGATTCGATAAACACATCAATACCTTTGTTCTTGTATTCGTAACGTCCTGCAGTACCCACAAAAAGAGCATTTTCCTGTAAAGAATAACCCAACAAAGTTTCAGCGACTTTGCGTAAACAAGTTCGTGCTTCCTGTCGCTTTTGAATAAAAGTATCGGCTTTGGGCACAAAATCATCTTCAAAACCGTTTGGTGTAACAACAGCAGGTTTAATTTCCAGCAATTGTCGGCATTCAGCGGCAGTAATGTCGCTTACAGTTGTGAAGCAATCGGAAAGATGAGCGGCAGTTTTTTCGGCCGAATGTTTGGAAACAACATTCAATTCGGCAGCCATTTGGTCTCCGTTGTACTCCTGCAGATAATCATACAGCGGCTTGTGATTGCTGGCTATGGAACGTCCCACAGTAGTGGCATGAGTAGTAAAAATGGTTGCAGCTTCAGGCAAGTGCTCTTTTAAGTAAAAAATACCGAAAGATGTTTGCCACTCATGAAAATGGGCCATCACATCATTTTGCGAGGACAAACCGAAAAAACGATAAAAACTTTCTATCACCATGCCGGCAGCATAGCCAAACATCGATGATTCGTGATAATCGCCATAGGCAGGCAAGGAATTGACTCCGGTTTGCAGCCAAACATGTCCATAAATTTCATTTTTCCGCATCATAAGCGGCATGAAGTCAACCAAAACTGCAATCGGATTTCCATGAATTTGCCAACGCCCTATCCTGATGCTCAGCTGAAACTGCTGTTGAACAAAATCTTTCCATCCCGGGAAAAGTGTACTGTCTTCAACAAAAAGCGGGTTGTTTTTTTGTATCCATATATCAGGTCCAACAAAAATCAGTTTGTCTCCGTAAGCTTCTTTCAATGTTGCAGCACGAGTAGATAAAACGGTATAAATTCCACCAACCATATTGCAAACTTCCCAGCTTGTTTCAAATATGTATTCAGGCTTCAACATGTTTTTATCGTTCATTATTTATGAAAAATTTTATCTGTAAACTTAAAAAATCACTCCTTTTCGAGAAAGGACAAGTTAAATAATATCCGCTACAAAGAAGAAAAACCAGCTCTCATTTGTCCGAATAAAATAAATGTTTCAAATTGACCTATCTACTGAAAAAATTACAAAAATGGAACATTAATCATTCAGCAAAATTACATAATTTGTGCGAAGCAGCAATAAGAATACAACCAAAAAAGTAAAAGAGACTGTCCCTACTTTTGAGACAGCCTCCCCTTTTTTTACTCTTCATTTGTAATGAATGTATATTATTTCCAACTTTTTATTATCCTTCGGGTGGCTTAAATCCGATGGTTGGACGTTGTTTGGGTTGATCGGGTTGAACGGTTGAAATGACACTTTCAACATCTTCCGCAGTGATAAGACAAAGATCTTCTGGCGAAATCTCACTCATTTTTGCAACCCGGTCGCTTTGTGCCTGCATTATTTTTTCAAATAAATTCCGTGCAAAACGTCCATTTCCAAAATGTTTGTCGCGACTTTCCCAAGCATCAATAAAATGTCCGATAAGACGTTTTTCGGCTGCCGGTTCCAATTGCATGGAACGTTTCTTAAGAAAGCCTTCAAAAATATCCATCAATTCATCAGGCTTATAATCTACAAAATTGAAATAGCGATTGAAACGCGATTTCAGTCCCGGATTGGTCTCAATCAAATCTTTCATTTCGTCGGGATAACCTGCCAAAATAACGACAAATTTGTCGCGATCGTCTTCCATTCTTTTCAGTAAAGTTTCAATTGCTTCGCGACCAAAATCATTTCCCTGCCCGCCAGGATTAAGAGAATAAGCTTCGTCGACAAAAAGAATGCCGTGCATTGCCGAGTCAATCACCTGATCGGTTTTTGGCCCTGTGTGTCCTATATATTCTCCCACCAAATCGTTCCGTGAAACTTCTACCACATGACCTTTGGGCAGCAGTCCCAAAGATTTGTAAATTCGACCCATTAAGCGGGCAACTGTGGTTTTTCCCGTCCCCGGAGGTCCCTGAAATACAGCATGCAACGACAGACTTTGAGTTGTCAAGCCTTGTTCCGAACGCATTTTTTCTACTCTGATATAATTGAGCAACTGTTCGACATCATTTTTAATATTATCGAGTCCGATTAAACCATTCAACTCAGCCATTATTTCATCCAAACTTTCCGTAATTTCCTCCTTAAACTCATCGGATACCGCCTTATCAATATCTTCCAGCGTAATAGTGCAAAGGTCTTCGTCGGAAATATGTTCCATTTCGGCCAATCGAGCTGATTGCAACTGTACAACTTCTTCAAAAAGATTTCTCACCAGACGTGCGTTTCCAAAAGTATCGGTACGCGATTGATAAACATAATTCAGATATTTAGAAACTTTTTCCATTGCATCGGGAGCAATTTTAAAGTTGGCCGATTCTGCAATTCTTCTGAAAATTTCCAGCAATTCCTCCGGCTGATAATCATTAAAAGTAAAATATCTGTTAAAACGATGTTGAAGTCCCGGATTGGACAAGATAAATCGATTCATTTCGGCCGGATAACCGGCAACAATTACTATGAGTCGGTCGCGCGAATCTTCCATTCTTTTCAGTATCGTATCGACGGCTTCCTGCCCGAAATCATTCCCTTTTCCTCCTTCCGGAATCAAGGCATATGCTTCATCGATAAAAAGAATGCCGTCCAGTGCGCTGTCAATCACTTTATTGGTCTTTAAAGCTGTCTGTCCGATATATTCGGCCACCAGACCCGAACGATCCACTTCCACCACATGTCCGCTTTTCAATAATCCCAACGATTGATAAATTTTCCCGAGAAGCCGGGCAACTGTGGTTTTTCCCGTCCCCGGAGGGCCCTGAAATACCGAATGCAAAGATATGGGATTGGAATTCAACCCTCTCTCCTTACGCATTTTTTCTATTCTGATGTACTTCATCAGATTGTTAATATCCGTTTTGATATTGTTCAAACCAACCAGTTTGTTTACTTCGGAAAGCAATTCGTCCAGCGATTGAGCAGGTTCCGACTTGGAAGGCGTAGAGGACGGTTCTGGCGTTTTCTTGGGCTCTGCTTCGGTTTCTTCGAGCGCTTCCTTAAAGAGTTTCTCATCCGGTTCCAGTTTTAAAGCCAGTTTAAAATAAACTTTGGCCTTTTCGTTTTTCCCTTTCTCGAGTAAAACTCTTCCTGCCTGATACAAAGGAGTAGCATCATCCACTTCTTTCAATACCGAAGAAGAACATTCCATTGCTATTTTGAATAATTCATCCTTTTTATCCGCGTCATTTAATGCATACACCAAATTGGAAAATACAACCGGATTGGAAGCATCGAGTCGAAAGGACTCCTGATAATATTTCAGCGCCTTTTCCATATCACCGAGCCACGACCATGCCGCGCCAATACTGTTCAAGGCTGATGGAAACTCCGGCGAAAGTTTTAAGGCATCTTCAAAATAATCAATGGCTTTCTGATATTCTTTTCTGTCAAAATATTCCATGCCCGTCTGATAATATCTCATGGCTTTGGGCGAAATATTCAACTCCTTAGCCGGCTGGGCTTTCTGCTCGACCTCCGATTCATCCGGATCAAAGGTAAATTCTTCTTCCTTGTTGTCGGCCGGTTCTTCAAAAGGTATAGACATCACTACCAGCCATATACCGTTGCCATAACTGACGTTGGTAATTTCGTAACCCTCATTGAGCTTTGATTTGACATCTTCTTCCGGAAACTGCTTATGAGAAACGTAAAACTGATTTTCAAAAGGTGCATCTTTCGTCATCACCAAACCCCATTTCCCGTTGGCAGGACTAAGTGAAGTAATAAAATATCCTTTTGCCCAGTAATCGTTTATGGTTTTGGCAGGGAAATCACTGTAGAGTCCAAAAATTTGAGTCCCATATTTCGACATTTTTCCGAACACCGCTGCCCATCTGTCATTGCCATACACAAGCCTTATAATCGATTCACCCGATTTAACGGCTTCTTTTATTTCGTCGGCAGGAAAATTTCCATCGGTAATCCATCGCTGCTCTTCTACACCTGTACTGCCCGACATGACAACATACCAAACTCCTTCTCCATAACCAAGCCAACTGATATCCAAGCCATCATTCCATCCGGTGGAAATAGCATCTTTCGGAAACTCGGAACGGGTACTCCATCGCTGACCCGAATAGGAACTATCGGGATCAGTTACCAATAGCCATTTGCCTTCTCCATAGGCCAAACATTCTATTAGCTCTTCATTGTCCCATGCTTTTGAAATGGGATTTTCAGGAAAACTTTTTGAAAATTGATATTTTTTCCCCGCCATAATGTATAATGAAATTAGATGTTAAAATTTATCCATACCGACAACTCAGATGCCCAAAAACAAACAAATCCTATTTGCAAGATTTTCAGACAAATATACCTAAACTAATATTCCCATAAAGGTTACCTGTTTTCATGAAAAAACCTGCCGGCAAAAGTCAATACCGGCAGGTTCAAATTCTTTTGAAAAAGCTCAACCTCTTTCTGCAATAGCATCATTCAAAGCATTGACAACTCGGTCAATAAATGCTTCGTCGGTACTGGAAAGAGCTTCCTGATTTCCCGATGAGCTTGCCAACGATACTACATAGTTGTTCTTTTGTGTCATCCACCAGGCTACTGCACCGGCAAGCAACAGAACAGCCAACCACCATTTAAAAGCAAAACAAATTAAACCAATAATACCTAAAACAATCGGCCCTGTACGTTTTGGCTTTACTACATACTTGGCAACAGAGGTAACATTTGCCATAGAATGCATTTTACCATAAGTTAAAAAGCGGGCATTGGTAACTTTTACGTCACCTTCCTCAAAATAAATCTTTTCTTCTGCCATACTTGTGATTTTTTAATGATAAATATTGGGTGAATTTTTTTTAATTCAGTAAAATGAACTAAAACTTTGTAAAAATATAATATTGTTTAATATTATAGATTAAGGCAGTTGTATATTTAAGAATAGTTTAAATAAATTATACATAATTATGAATTGTATCCTGTCAAGTTTCACTTATGAAAAAACTTGGATTTTCAATAGGCTTCAAAAGCATAATTTAATTTTTAAATTCAGAAGGATTTTGTTTGAAAATTTCAGGTTTCATTTCAAACCATTTTTCAACTGCTTGAAAAGGAGTTTTTACGCTTTGTTCTTTTCTCACTTCACCATGCCTTCCGTAAAAACAAGACAAGAAAAGCCACCAGCGCATCATTCATTTCTTCTTTATTTATGTAATTGTCCGAATCCACATGAATTGTAAATTTGAAATCCGGCACCAACATTTCACCAATATGCTTATATCAACTGACAACTGTTAGCTGAAAACTGATAACTGTTTGTGGTTGCTTTTTCTTTTTGTCATAAGTTGTCAAAATCAGATATTTTCTTTGAAATTTAAAACTTTTCTTTTACGTCTGTTTTATGTGTGAATAATTGTTTATCTTTGCCTTACTCTGAAAATTTTCCAAAAATATAAAGCTAAAAAACAAAACGAAGTTTTAATAGATAGCTATAAAATAAGATATGAGTAACATAGAGAAACTCGACCTCCGTACTCCCGATTTCGTAAATGAAAACATTGAAAAAATTGCTGCCTTTTTCCCCAACTGCGTTACCGAAACTGCCGAAGGGAAAAAGATAGATTTCGACCTGC
>Ga0208695_1001055_pt1 | contig 24537 bp, 20 predicted proteins | sample AD_UKC111_MetaG_FD_184449 | JGI IMG/M metagenome (GOLD analysis project Ga0208695, IMG submission 184449) | Active sludge microbial communities of municipal wastewater-treating anaerobic digesters from Hong Kong - AD_UKC111_MetaG (SPAdes)... | ecosystem: Engineered > Bioreactor > Anaerobic >...
CATAACTTCATATCGTTTAAACCGATTTTCCCCTTATACAATTTCATTTCTTCGTTTTTCAAAGCCACTCTATTATATAAATCTTCGGGGGAAGCTTTTGATACTTTTTCAACCGTATCAAATCCGGCGGCAAATAGTACACGGGCAAAAGTTGTATTTACCCATTGTATTCTAGTTAAATCACTTAGTTTCAGCAATTCAATTATTTCGTGTTCATCAATACCGTATGTATTAACAAATTTTTCTCTTTCACATGATTTCCCAAGTTTTTCATACAACATTTGAGTATTTGAGATTCCTGCTTTTTCAATTTTATCAATAGTATTATTTGAAATCCATGTAAATTCTCTTAATTTTACTGGTTTGGGCTGAATACTCTTTAATTCCCGAAGTAAAATCGTAAGATATTCATCTGAAATATTCTTATTTTTATTCAATAATTCAGCTCTTAACTTGCTGTTTTTTAAGACTGAGAATAATTCTTCAAGTGTCTTTATATTCTCTTTTTCAAACACATTGAAATGTATATCAGCTTTGTCTTTCAGTATTTGGCGGCTTGGAATGAACGTCCTCTTTTCAAGTTCGTTATTATATTGTTCGAGTGAAATTTTTTTAAAATCAATCAAATAACTCATTTTCGTCCCCCTAGTTAAATTTTTGTCCTAAATATTTTATACAACATTATTTTAAAGACAGTAATCGAGTCGAAGATTGAACCAGACAACAGGTGAGTCAGTAGTATTATTATTTCAAAGAGTATAGCTTCCTGGCTTCTACTTTTGATAAAAACTTTCTCAGATCAGAAATCGGAAAAGGGGCTCCGTGTGCAGGATATATCATTCTAGGATTTGTATAAATCATCAGCTCCCATGATTTGTAGAATTCGCGAAGATTATTGATCCAAATCGTGATTCTTTGAATACTTGGAAATCCATTCATAGCAGCATCCCCGCAAAACAGAGAACCATCATCCATAAGCAGAGAGATTGAACAAGATGTATGTCCGGGTGTTTCAATTATTTTGCCATGTATTTTACTCTCAATATCATTTTTGTTATTACAATCTATCAGTATGCACCTTTCTTCAAAACATTTCTTTATCTGCGGGAACCTATGTTCCCCTTTGCCAAGCAAGCCCATAATCTTACAGAACAGCAATGCCAATTTACCGGAACAGCCTCCATCAAAGGAATTTTGCCCTCTGCGCAAACCTTCAACAGCTTTGTAGTGCATTATTACCTTTGCGTTTGTGTGCTGCAAAACATCATTTAAAAACCCGGCATGGTCATCGTGAGCATGAGTCAGGAAAACATAATCTATTTTATTTAAACCAATATTTCTGGAGGCTAGTTTATTATAAAAGCCGGAAAACTGTTCCGCATATCCGGTGTCTATAAGTAAACAGCAATATTCTGTTTTTATTAGATATGTGTTCATTATTCTATTGCCCAAGTTGATAATTTCCAAAACATCACCTCATAAATTACACATCTTTATTCAACAAGTAATCCCGAACCCCTATAAATAGAATTCCAGCTTTAATCTTCTCAATTGGTTCAAGTGCTACACCACTCATACGTTGTTCCAGCTCATCCAGGTCATATCCTTCTTTGATTGTAATAAAACCAATCCTATGGATATATATAGACTTATACGGGCAGCCGTAAATACAACGAAGGCACGCTACACACTGCCCGCCAAAAGAAGGACGGGAATTGACCAGTTCAATGTTTTTTCTTGGGCAGTTCTCTAAGCACCACCCACAGCCTGTGCATGTTTCGCCTATTCGAAGATATTCCGGGAATTTTTTTGCCCATTTCTTCTCACTTTTAAAAATTGCGGTCATAATTCTTGACATAATTGGTGCTCTTCTCCTGCGTCGAACTCCGGAGAGAATTTCCGATACACAGTTCTCTGCCTTCGTCGGCAGTACCTGCAATAGCCTTATGGCAAGCTGATCTTTTGTAGCAACCAAAATATTTGACGGCATAACCATCATCCGCTCATAGAATACATTGTACCCTTTCCGCTCTAATAGTTTTATACAGCCGGCCCGGCATGCAGTGTTTGGCCAAACCTCTCCGCCGCCCGAAACAGAAATAACGACTGCAGGTCGCCCGATCCCGTCGGGAATGGCGTTAATCCAATCATAAACCGGCTCCGGAGCATCAAAAGCATGAACTGCAAAAATCAGAATCAGTAAACTGTCTTTTTGTATGTTTGTTGATAAAGTGCAATATTCAGCTTCCTGCATATCCAAAGCAGCTTTTTGGACTTCTATACCATGACTTGTCAGTGATTCTTCGAATTGTGATGAAACACGTGCTGTTCCGCCGGTTCCCGTAAAATATATTATATGTGCTCTTTTTATGTTTTGAATCGATTCATTAAATAAATCTTGCATTATAATTCCTCTTCAGTTTTTATTACAGATAAATTTGAATCATATCTATTCCAACTCATTTACCTTCTTAATAAATGCTTTAGGATTTACTATAAAACCTCCATTAAATGGTGTGCCGGTTTCTCTTAAATACTGATATATCTCTTTTTCTTCAAGATTAGGGTTTACCTGAAATCCCAATGCAATCACTCCTGCCAGATATGGAGCCCCCCAGCTTAATCCACCATCAGCCCAGAATGCATAGTCATTTTCCCCAGTATAATCCGCTGTGGTCCTATTATCTATTGGGACATATTTACTATTTATTGGTTTCCGAAATGATTTGTTGTTTGCAAAATAACATAAATCATAATTTTTTGGGTTATCTCTATCTTCGTATAACTTACAACCTATTCCGGAAAATCTTTCATCTCCTTCATCAGAGCAATGAACTATTATAATACCATTTTCTTCAGCTTCTTTAATCTTCTCTTTCCACATTGATAAATTATCTTCATCTGTGCTAAATCCTTTTGAAACACTTACTACTCTTATTTTCTTTTTTAAAGGTTTGTTTTTATTATACTCTATGATTTGATTTAAAGCAGTTGTTCTATATTTATAGTCTCCTTTCCAGGACGGTTCTGCCCAATAATATAACGATGCCCCAGGTGCAACTCCACAGTCCTTTCCGACTAATATACTGGCTACTGCAGGCCCATGCATTTGCGGTTCTACATCCTCGCATCCTATGGCAGTATATTTTGCTAATTTATCTTTATACTCTTTATGTTCCAGTAACAGCGGCTGGTCAATGATTGCGACATTTATTCCTTGTCCTGTAATGCCTTGACTATGCAGATCTCTTACCCCTAAACCCGGATCCTTTCCAATTTCAATTATTTCATGTGGATTAAACTCTTTTGGCAATTTATCTTTCGATGGCCATTCGGTACGTGTGTCAAATGTTACTTTTAACAAAGTATCATATTCCCCTGTTAAATCTAGATCTTTTATGGATCTTCCTTCCATTGTCAACCAGCTTTGTCGTAAGTCAGAAAACTCACTAATTTTGGATTCTATATTTCCTATTTTTCCCTCAACTGTAACCGATTCATTATCTTCCGTTCCAATATCATTTCCCTGAGTACAACCGCTAAAAACTAAACTTATTGAAACCGCCATAATAAAAGTACATATTAAAATTTTTTTCATCTTAACCCCTCTAGCTTTTATTCTTTATTCAACGAAATTATGCATTTTTATTTCGTCTAACGTTCCCGCACTCACGACGCCTCTGAACCGTAAGCCATAGCATGTCCCCTAGGTGGAGCGGCACTCCCGTTAAAGAGGTGTGGCCGCCTTGCTCCCGTGCCGCCGTGTAAGGGCTGTGTTTATCTGATGGATGGTGTCTTGCGAAACTAATCCTAATAATAAATACATGACATATAAACATCCAGATAATATGCCCTTTCGTTTTAGTTAATCAGTGACTATTTCTGATTCAGCCTTCTGGTTTGATACAAACAGATACGTGCTGTTCCTCTCCTGCAAGGTAAGTACCTTATATCCATCACAAATAAACTCATCATTATAGAAAAGTCGAACAATATCACCTTCACGCTCTCCTTTGGAAAAGTTGATTTTTCCTCGATAGTTTGTATCACCATGGAAATGATAATAAGCGTCATATTGAGAAAGATACACAAAATGATCCAATCCAATTTTATTGGTATCGGCAAGTGTTATGCCCATAAAATCTGTAAGCACTTTGTCTATAACTGAGCGACTAATTTTATCACAACCACACGGAAGGTCATCAATATTGCCTGTAAATCCGTTTATTTTCATAACAGCTTTTAGTTCATCTTCTGTTATAGTTTCAACGCTGCCGCTGCCACAATAAAACAATTCAAACAGGTCAATATACGCAGGTTCATCATAAACAGAACTAAGAAATTGATTGCGGATATTCAAATAATCCCCATTAAAAAACGAATCGCCATTAAAATAGGCAAGCTCTTCTTCAGTCAGTGGTGCTGCTTCCGTTGAAACAGTTTCTGCTATTTTTTGCTTTTCACATCCCACCAAAAAGGTCATTGCACAAATTAGCGCAAATACCCATATTATGCTCTTTTTCATGTTCCCACCCCATAAAATATAAATTAAATTACTTAAAATAATTCTACGATATGCAATATAAGAATATTATTCTCCTTAGTTAAATATGTGTACCATATGTCAGATAACGGTCCCGCACTCACGACGTCCCTGAACCGGACCCTCAGAGCCCTTCTCCTTGGCGGTGGTGACACCCGGTGAAGGGATGTGGTTGCCCTGACCCCGCTCCAAAGCAAATGCGTCCGGCAACCCAAGGCACGCAATCTCCTTGCGCTTACCCGTCGTGCCGCAGCGTGAGGGCATTGTTAGCGAAGTCAATCAATATTTAACTAATCCTTCATATGAACTTGTAGAGTGTTTAAATCCTCAAAATCGATATGAGTATATTTGTCATTAAATGTCTTTATTTTTAAGTGCTCTACTATAACATCTACATTTTTTACTACTTTTAGGATATCATCTTTGCTTTGTGTGCTAATAACAATAGCAATATCATTAAACACTAAAGTAATTCGAGAATCATCAAAATCGTTTTTCTTGGTAAGAACTTTACTCAATGATTTTTTTGCCCATTCGTAAAGATCACTTGCAATTTTACTAACAATTACTGTGGATGCGCCAGTTAATATAAAATTAAATATAAATTGTATATCAATTAAGTCGTGACCAACAGCAGATGGATGCCATTCAAAACCAATCTTTGTATGGTAAAATGTATTAAAAGGCTCTTCAAAGAGAGACTCCATGTCATAGAAATCATATCCCATTTTGTTTAAGGTGATATCCATTTTAAAGTAATTGTACTTTTCGTATTCTTCCATTTTTATGCACTCCTTTGGTTAATTTTGCCTACCTTCTGTAATAAGAAACCACAAATCCGAGAATTAATCTAATATGATATCTACAATGTAATTTGCTTTTGTATGCTATACCTAAATATATAATATTCGTATAATCAGGTGCTAGGGTATGTTTACATATAGCTGCAGACTTTTATCCTACTCTTCGCTTTCCAAAAACTCTTCAATAGTAATATTAGAAAACTCTGTGCTAAATGCAGGTTTTGCATAAGGTGCATACCTTGCGTATTTTGCATACTTGGCATATTTAGCATATTTAGCTGGCTCCGCATATGTTGCATGAGTACACTTTTCCCTTATAGAGCCAACCCTTAATCCTCTTAGATCATAAATCACTCCATAACTGAACCATCCAAGATGCTTTCCATTCCAACCATAAACTTTATTGTCTACTAAATAAGCTACTGCATGTCCACTCCATAAGTAGATGGAACACTCCCCATCGTCTGCAATATATGCTTCTGGCTTACCGGTATTGTTATAAAGAGTAATTTCCATTAGTTGATCCTCCTTTAATTAACTTAAAATATCTCGTGTTTACTTTGTTTATCTTAGTTTTTCAACTTTGAAAATTCATTGCCATCCCTTAGTTTATTACATCTTTGTGTATATTTGGATGCCATGCATATACTTCCTCAAGCCATAGTGTTTTTAAGCTATTTCGGCCTGTGGATTCCACATGATCTCCCGGCAGCGAACCTCCTATGTCTTCCTGGGTCATTGCCCTAAATTCCTTCGTGCTGCCTTGCCAAGAGGTGAAACGTCAATCATGCTCCTAAACTGGGTCTTGCCCTGATGGAAATAATTCAACTTGACTGCCCCGGCTCTGTTTTCCAAAGTTCTGTGTCTAAACTCTTGATACCTTAATCTCTTTGCTACTATTTGTGCATGTCTCTGGCTATTAAGCAGCCTTCATCGACGGGATTTCTATCATCAACTTATTTGGATCATACTCAGTCCCTTTGCTTAGAATCGCATAGAATATTCTTATCAGCTTGCCACATAATGCAAATATGGATTGCATTTTACTCAGAGGATTTATCTCTCTGGTAATGTTTCTCCTGTGTATAGCCTTGAATTCTGTATTCTTCGCCAGGACCGTTATCATTGCCTTGAACAACGAGTGACGAAGCCTTTTACGACCTCTTTTGGATAACCTGGTCTTGCCTTTATGTTTGCCTGAGCTGTCTTCTTTCAGGTTCATTCCAGCCAGCTTGATTATCTGTTTTGGACTCTCAAATCTGATGATGTCTCCAACTTCACTCACAAATGTCGCTACCGCAATCAGCCCTACTCCCTTGATCCCTAATAGTTTGTCTGCATTCGGTACTCTAAGGAGCAATTCAAGCATCAGTGCTTCCTGCTCTTTTATCTGCCTCATTATCAGTTCATATTGGTCTATCAGATTCTTTAGGCTAACTTCCGAAGATATCGAACCGGTTGTCCTTCCTATGCTCTCTTCAGCAGCCTTCACAAGCTTCTCAGCGTGCTTCCTGCCTACTGCTCTTGATATCTCCTCTTTCCATTTAGATACTATATTATCAACTCCGGCTTTCAATACTTTCTCGGGAGTCGGAAAGTTCTTCAGTGCCATCAGTGCTGCATGTCCGTGCCATTTACTGAACACTTTCGTGAACTCCGGGAACCTTATATCCAGCCAGCGTATTACCTGATTATTGATTGCTACTACCAAGCCTGTAAGTCTTTCTTTCTCATAAACTGCTTCTCGCAATTCTTGATAGATGTCCTCGGGGATGTACACTTCCCTATATCTGCCATCCTTGACCAGCATTGCTATCGTTTTGGGGTCCTTCTTATCATTCTTAGTCGGACTGTTATCATCCAGTTCCTTGGTCCTTTTGACATGCATCGGATTAACTATTGCAAGCTTGTGACCAAGCTTTTTACAATGATCTCCGAAGCTGAACCAATAGTGTCCTGTCGGTTCAAAGCCCACAATTACATCCGTCTTATCATTAGCTAAGGATACTTCGCTCACCCATTTATCAAAAGCTCTGAAGCCTTCTCTTGTGTTAGCAAATTTAATGTGCTTCTTTAACTCTCTGCCTCTGTTATCCAAGGCTCGAGCATAGTTATTTTCCTTACCTATATCTACTCCGACTACCAATGTTTCATCTTTGATTTGCTCAATCTTATCATTTTGTGTAAAATTCATATTAGGTGCCTCCTCGTATTTTTGATTTGTGCTTAACTTTTGTCGGCTTTGCACATTTCAATTGTACGGGTTGGCATCTTTTTTTTCAAAGGTCATTTACTTTGGTTACAGGAATGCTCCTTATATTGTATTTATTAATTGAATAAAAAATAGGATTTCAGCTTACATTTTTTCAAATGCCATAGCCATGCCGAGGCCGCCTGCAATACAGATGGTTGCAAGGCCGTATCGGACATTTCTCTTTTGCATCTCATGGAGAAGTGTTACACTAATTCTGGCTCCGGAACATCCGAGTGGATGCCCCAATGCGATTGCACCACCGTTTACGTTTACAATGTCTGCATTTAAGTTCAGTTCATTAACACAAGCTACTGATTGCGCGGCAAATGCCTCATTAATTTCGACCAAGCCAAAATCACTGAGCTTATAACCCATGGGCTCCAGTTTGGCCATCAATTTTCTGGTAGCGGCTACCGGGCCTATGCCCATAATTCTTGGATCAACACCGGCAGCTGTTCCGGCAATAATTCTTGCTATCGGCTTTATTCCTAATTGTTGAGCACGGTCGGCACTCATAAGTACTAATGCAGCCGCACCGTCGTTTCGCCCCGAAGCATTTCCTGCTGTTGTTACGCCGCCCTCAAAAATAGGTTTAAGGTTACTTAATTTCTCCAGATTGGTATTTCTCTTAGGAAATTCATCGGTATCAAAAATGATAGGGTCACCTTTGCGCTGTGGAATGGACATGGGAACGACCTCATCCTTAAAGCGCCCTGAATCAATAGCAGCAATTGCCTTTTGCTGACTGGCCAGAGCGAATTTATCGCAGTCAGTACGTGTAATATGAAATTTTTCTGCGACATTATCTGCAGTCTGGATCATGTTAAAGGTTCCATAAATATCGTTGGGCTGGCTCATGGGCTGGCTTTCTGTGTTTGGGTCGACAAAGAAGGAATTGCCGTTTCCAACACCAAAACGTGCATTTCTGATATAAAAGGGAGCTGTGCTCATGCTTTCAACACCGCCTGCCAATACTACACTGGAATAGTCACATTGAATCTGCTGCATTGCGTTCAACATCGCCTGCATGCCGGAGGCACACTGTCTATGAACGGTATAAGCCGGCGTAGATTCAGGGATTCGGAGCATCAGTGAAGTGACACGGGCAATGTTTGGTGCGTCCGTCGTTTGCTTAGCTTGTCCGGAAATAACCTCATCAATAATTTTTATATCAATTCCTGCCTTGTCAATTGCACCCTGCATGGCTACCTTCAGAATTTCCTGGGGCAATACGTTTTTTAATGTACCGCCAATGCTGCCGATAGGTGTTCTAACGGCGGAAACTACTACAACATCTCTCATTTTTCAACCTCCAATTTTTTGCTATAGTAAAATGTATGGCAAGCTATGATGTCGAGCCTGTAATGCTCTTAGGCTATACAACTGATCATTTATAGCAATATTTATGCCAATAACCACAGCAGACAAAAGATAGATAAAGAAATATTAGTATATAGGATATTTATTATAGAATACAATAAAGTTTTCGATTATTAAAGAGAAGATAATTATCCTGTAGGCGCGTCTAACGCAATTATTTTGTCTGAATTGGAAAAAGGTTTTTTCGAATTAGGAGTCCTAATACTGTGAATAACTGTACATAAACATTAGGAGCAATTAATTGCTTAATATATATGAGTATCCGGACATTAACGATTGCATAGAATCATATAAAAGTTTCGGGCTTTATGAAAAGGCTGGCATGAATGTTGCATGATATAAAAAACGCAGGAATGGAAAAATGACTGAGCAATAGTTGAGGATCCGAAATCCATTCAAAAAGTATGCGGTAAAGGAGGTAATTATTATGAAAAATACCCAGAACAATGCGGTTCCTGTAGGAGACGGTCTGTTGACGGCACCGTTGTATCCATTGGAAGATGTCCGCCTGCTTGGCACTAGGTGCAAAAAATGTAAAGAAGTCATGTTTGGGACATATGCCAGCTGTGCGAATTGTGCCAGTGAAGAGGTTGAAAGTGTTCCGCTGAGCAAATTCGGAACATTATGGACATACACAGTTATTTATCACTGCCCCCCCGGAAGCTATCGTGGTCCCAAAGACCCGTTTGTTCCGTTCGTAGAAGGGCTTGTTGAACTGCCTGATGGGGTAAGAGTTCTTTCTGTTATTGACTGCGAAATAGACAAGGTAAAGATTGGCATGAAACTGGAACTGGTTTGTTACGAGCTTTATGAGAATGAACAAGGGCAGTCCGTTGTTGCCTGGAAATTCAAAGCAGTATAAAAAAAGGAGGAAAAAGCAATGAGAGAAGTTGCAATTATTGGCGCTGGCATACATCCATTTGGACGTTTTGAGAATGAAACCTATATCCAGATCGGCCAGTATGCAGCCAGAGCGGCTCTAAGAGATGCCGGTGTCGACTGGAAGGATATTCAGGCTGCTTATTGTTCTACACAGTACCTGCCTTCTACAGTTGGTCCAAAGATTCTTAAGCCATTTGGAGCTACCGGTATATCAATAATAGATATGGAAGCTGCCTGTGCAAGCGGCGGTGCGGTATTAAGACAGGCAATGCTGGGGATTCAATCCGGGGTGATTGATATAGCACTGGTCCTGGGCGTTGAGAAGATGCCCAGGGGATTTATGGATCCACTTCAGATTTATTATCCATGGCAGGTTGACATGGGTATGTCCACCAATCCGAGCTACTGGGCTATGCGTGCCCGTCGTCATATGCACGAATACGGTACAACCGATGAGCAGATTGCAAAGGTGGCTTACAAAAACCATAAGAATAGTGTACACAACCCCAACGCTATGTATCAGAAAGAATTTACAATGGAGCAGATTTTAGGTTCAAAGATGGTTTGTGATCCTATTCATCTTTTTGAAATATGCGCTCCTAACGAAGGTGCGGCTGCAATGATTCTTTGTGCTAAGGATGTTGCGCATAAATACTCATCAACAAAGCCAATAACTATCGCTTCTTGCGTGCATACATTGGCTACATACTCAGCAGATTTTCGCTGCCCGATCGATTCGCTGAGCGCAACTATCACACCTCCCGGACCGACCGAAGTCACTGCTAAGAAGGCATATGAGGCCGCCGGCATGGGTCCGGAGGATATAAACTGCTATGAAGTTCAGGACACCGATGCATTCTGCGAGTTGGAAATCTACGAAGAACTTAATCTTTGCAAATATGGCGATGCCGGAAAACTGATTGATGAGGGAGTTACTGAGATTAATGGAAAGTATCCCGTAAATATGGACGGTGGAGTTATCAGTAAGGGTGAACCTGTTGGTGCTTCTCACCTCGGACAAATTTATGAAATAGTCTTACAGCTGCGCGGAAAGGCCGGTGTACGTCAGGTCAAGAATGCAAAGGCCGGTCTGGCTCATGTTTTGGGTGCGAGCGGCAACTGTGCAGTTACGATTTTAAAGAAATAGTTATTTGGAAGTTTATCACATTGCTGCTATTATATGAAAGGTAATATGCAGCGATGTGATATAACTTATTGAGGTGTATATTTTTTGCTATCATAGCATTTATGGTTAGGAGAATGTGTGTTGCAGCAATTGATGGATAATATTCATTTACTCGAGATTCCTCTTAAAGGAAGCCCTTTGAAGTGGACCAATTGTTATATTGTAACAGGAGGAAAACGAGCTTTAGTCGTAGACACGGCTTTTCGCACCCCTGAGTGCGAAGCGGTATTATTGGGTGGATTGAAGCAGCTGGGGCTGAGATTGGAGGAGACGGATTTTTTTATAACTCATTTTCATGTAGACCATTCAGGGCTGTGCGGAGTTGTAAAGCGCCCTGAAAATCATGTATATATAAGCCGCTATGAAGAACGGAAGATCAATAGTTTGTATACACCTGAGAGTATCTATTGGTTGGAAAATCAAGCGTTTTTAAGAGGGATACCTCAGTCGGAAATTATTCCCGCTGATGAGCATATATCACATAAGGTTGGGCCCATTGGACAGATAAGTTTTGATATTCTTTCTCCGGGTGATAATCTTACATTTGGAAATTACCATTTTAGAGTGATGGATTTGAGCGGCCACACCCCCGGACAGATAGGGCTTTATGATGCCGCACATAGCATACTTTTTTGCGGTGACCATGTTCTTGACCGAATTACTCCAAATATTTCAACATGGGACTATGAGAAGGACTATCTTGCAATTTTTCTTGATAATCTTATGCGGGTACGCGGGCTGGCACCAAAACACCTGTTTACAGCTCATCGAGAGCTTCCGGTTGATGCTGTTGCCCGGATAGATGAACTGTTGCAACACCATAATATTCGTCTTGACGAGATACGCTTAATTCTGAAAAATCATTCCGGCGAGTGGATGACTCCATATCAGGTTGCTTCTTTAATGAAATGGAATTACTCTAAGAGTTTTTCAGAATTCCCGCCTTTACAGAAGTGGTTTGCCTGTTCAGAGGCAACGGCTCATTTGCAGCATCTGTTGTTTAGAGATGAGGTGCTGCGGAACGATGTCAACACATCAGAATTGATACGCTACCGACTGAAATGATTACAATATCAGATTCATTGCATAAGAAAACCTGAATTGAAGTTAATAAAATAAACGCTCCATATTCGATGTTATCACCGAAGGAGCGTTTTGTGCTTTTCTGAACTATTTAAATTGGCATTACTTATCCTTAGGATATTCGTAAAACCCCTTGCCTGTTTTACGACCGAGCAAGCCTGCTTCTACCATCCGCTTAAGTAATACTGGCGGCGCCATAGCAGGGTCTTTGGTTTCTTCGTATATAGCTTTCACAGCATTATAGGTTACATCCAGGCCGACAAGATCCTGCAATTCAAACGGGCCCATCGGATGCCCAAGTCCTAACTTTGCAGCTTTATCGATGTCCTCTTTTGTTGCCATTCCCTGCTCGAGCATTCTAATAGCATTGAGGCGGAAGGGATATTGTAGATAGTTGACGACAAACCCGGGAGTGTCTTTTGACAGAATAACCTCTTTGTCTAATGAGGCAGCAAATTGTTTTGCACGCTCCACCACATCTTCGCGTACTACAAGGCTTCGAACAATCTCAACCAGCTTCATTACCGGCGCAGGATTAAAAAAATGTATGCCTATCAAGCGGGAGGGGTCCTTAAGGCCTTGTGCGATCTCAATTATGGACAGGCTTGATGTGTTGGTAGCAAGCAAGGTATCCTTACTTACTATTTTCTCAATATCTGAAAAAACACTTTGTTTGAGTTCAACCTTCTCGATAATTGCTTCAATAATAATTTCACGGTCAGCAAGCTTTTGGATGTCTGTACTGGTGGTGATATTACCTATTACGCTGTCCATTTCTTCTTGTGAAATTTTGCCTTTGGCAACTCTGCCCTTCAGAGAGGCTGCAATGGAATTCTTCGCTTTGTCGAGCTGATCCTGCATAATATCATAGAGCAGTACTTCATAACCCTTTTGAGCAGCTGCCTGTGCTATACCATAACCCATTGTTCCGCTTCCAATTACACCAAGTTTCATTATGATGTTCCTCCATTATTCATATTATTATGTACCTGCTGCACATAATTGTAATCCTAGTTATATTATTTTAGCAAATTTCATGCCACACCACCAATAGAGATTTGTTTTTCAAATAACAGAAAACCTTTGTAAGCCTTCTTGGTATCTTGTTTTGTTTGACAACTAATATTTTATCCTTAAACAATTTTGCACCAAGCCGGGAAAAGTGTGATAATGTTGAATTAGTGGATTGATGTGTAACGTCAGCAAATTGATCTGGTTGGCATAAATATTGCTAAATATGATCTTATTGTAGATAAATAGAATGAAGCTATATTATCTGCAGTCATATTGGATTATTGAACATATGAAAGGAAACTGATAATGAAATATAAAAAAATCCTGGCACACTATGGCTGGATTATAAGCTTAGGGTGTCTCCTGCTTCACTCTTGTGCATGTGGATTGGCAGCCTCTACTTTTTCTGTATATCTGCCTTATATTAAGATAAAATATGATTTTTCTGATACCCAGACATCACTGATTAATACCGTACGTTTCCTTTCCAGCATGTTGAGCATGCTGACAGCAGAATGGTACTACAAAAAAGTGTCTCTTCGGCTTGGAATGACAATTTCATGCCTGATTCTTGCGTCCTCATTTATGCTTCTTTCCCAGGCGAATTCCGGATTAGTATGTTATCTGGCTGTAGTCGTGATGGGAGTTGCTTATTCCTATGGCACCATGATCCCAATTTCCTTTATCCTGCGGAATTGGTTCCAGGACCGCTTCGGTACTGCAATAGGGATTGCTACATGTGGCTCAGGAATTATTACAGTGATCGCACCGCCGATTATTACGAAATTGGTCGAATCATATGGATTGCATAAGGCATTCGCAGTAGAAGCAGGGTATATCACAATATGTGCGGTAATTCTCTACTTGATACTGCGCGACTTTCCTTACGAATTGGGTCTTGATCCGTACCGGAAGGCAAATAAAGAAGCAGAACAGCAGAAGAAGCTTCGAACAGCAGATAGAAAACTGATGAAACGCGAATCTATGCAGATGACAATCGGAGTGTTCTTACTGGGTTGTGTAGTAAGCGTGTACTTGAACCCGCTAGCGATTCATTTCAGGACAGCAGGCTATAGCAGCTTACAAGCTGCATCTGCTATTTCTTTTTACGGAATGGTTTTAATTGCCGGAAAAATTTTGTTTGGCATTGCCTCAGATCGATTTGGCACATATCGTGTAAACTACTTTTTCTTGATAAGCTGGATACTTGCATGTTTTACGACTGCCAGGGTCACTGTCGGTTCGATTCCTTTGCTCTATACTGCTACTTTCCTGGGTGGAATAGGGACTGCGCTGGCAACGGTCGGGATCACCGTCTGGTCCGGAGAACTGTCATCTGCAGATACGTATGTCAGAAATATGCAACATTATCAGTTTATGTCTGCTCTTGGTCAGCTGATTTGGTCTCCAACTCCGGGCATAATTGCTGATGTGACTGGAAGCTATTCATTTTCCTACATATTATCAGGTTTCATAGTCATTTTGGCACTTATTTTTGTGCAGATGACTTATCGTAAGAGCAGCCTCAGGTGAACTGCCTTGAATTACACTCACTTTATTTCGGGATTAAGTATTTGGATACTATTAGGATTGCATTTGGTCAAATGAATCATATTAAATCCCTGATTGTGAGATTAAGGATGAGAAGCAGCTATTAAAAAATGTATTTTTTAATGGTAAAAATATGAAGTATGCAACAAAGGGTGTCAACTGATTTAAGCCGATCTTACCTTCCAATACCTTACTTGAGGGCGGTTGTTCAAGGAAATCTTATATATTTTGATTGTTTGGCATATTATTTGCTTAAATTATATAAAGAAATATGAGCGGATGTGACAAGATCCATTCATTTCTAAAAATATCTATTAAGTAGGAGGAAGTATAATGAATAAGAAGTTAGCAATAGTACTTGCCCTGATTCTTTTAATCACAATGGTTGCTGGATGTACAAACACCGGATCGCCATCGCCGCAAACAGAACAAACAGCAGAGCCTTCTGCGGAAGCTCCTGCAAAGGCCGGTAAGACAAAACAGTTTCTCAGTATTGCTACCGCTCAGTTAGGAGGCGGAACCTACAACAGTGGTTTAGCCGTAGCAACTGCAGCAAACTTAGGCATGGATACCTATAAAGTTGAAGCACTTCCTACCAGTGGTGTTATCGAAAGCGCCAGGATGCTGCGTGACGATGAAGTCGAAATAGCCACTTTAGGCAACGATGTAGTATTTGAATTGGCAAATTCAAAGGGTCGATTCGATGGCCAAGGTACGGACGATGTCAGTGTTATACTTCCGCAGTTTGCAACTTATGTTAATATAGTGGTCCCTGCCAAATCTAATATTAAATCGATAGAAGATATGAAGGGCAAGAAAATAGGTGTAGGTAACCCGGGTAGTGCCGGATATAATTTGATTACACATATTTTGCGTGCCCATGGACTTAATGAAGGGGATTACGAAGAAGTAGCCCTTTCTGCTGCCGAGCAGACAGCATCACTCAAAGATGGACACCAGGATGTATTTGGTTTCTATACCACTCCTAATTCTCCGGCAATTGTAGAGCTTGCTACCACTGTGGACTGCCGCTGGATCGATATCAATAAAGAAAAATGGGATGCTTATGCTAAAGCAAACGGTCTTCCGTTTGAAGTTGTTGTTTCTCCGGACAAGTATAAGGGTATGGAAGGTGACGTACTTATGCTTTCCGGTACGCAATGGTTTGTTACTAAAAAATCTGCCGATGAAGAAATGGTTTATGAATTCACCAAGGCCTTTTTAGAGAACTTTGATGCTGCAGTTCAAATGGTTGCTTCCATTGTAGATATAAAAACCTTGCTGCCGAACAGTGCACCTGTTGTTGAATGGCATCCTGGTGCTGTCAGGTACCTAAAGGAAGCAGGTCTCAGCTACACCGAATTTAAATAATTATTTTATAGTTCTATTGTATAACGCAGCATTACTATTGTAATGCAGCGTTATACAATGGAAATCCAGGATATTATATTTATATTGAAATCTATTAAGAAAGGAATGTACTGATGTTTACACATCATACAAAAAAGATGATTAATAAAGACATAGACAAAAAATTAGCCACTTTTGTAGCAGTTGCGTGTTCTCTATTATTTTTATATACATGCGTTTTCGGCCAATTTATTGCCATAGTTCATCGTGCATTTTTGCTGATGTTTGGTCTTGCCATAACTTTTTTGGATCACCCCCTTGTCAAAAAAGAAGGCCATTGGAGCCGTTGGTTTGACTATTTGTTTGTATTGTTGTCCATAGGAACTTGTGCATATCCAATATTCAGCTGGAAAGATATTGTCTACCGGGCAGGTGAAGCAATGCCCTGGGATTGGTACATTGCATTTGTCTTAATACTTCTTCTTTTTGAAGCTTGCCGCAGAGTTATGGGCTTGGCAATGCCTATCATATCGGTATGCAGTTTGCTGTATGCTTTTTATGGACGTTATATGCCTTCTGTAATTGCCCACAGGGGATTTACACCTAAGCAGATGTTATCCACGATCTTTCTCACAACAGAGGGTATTTGGGGAACCGCCACAGGAGTTGGGTCCAGTGTTATTATTTACTTTTTGATTTTTACTGCGTTTCTTTCCGTAACAGGTGCGAATGATGGATTTCTTCAGATTTCTCAAAGTTTACTCGGACGTGTAAGGGGAGGACCTGCTAAGATGGCTGTCGTAGCCAGCGGTTTGTTTGGTACTATTTCAGGTTCAGCTCCTGCCAACGTTGCCGGAACTGGCTCAATCACTATACCGCTCATGAAAAAGATCGGTTATCGTCCGGAATTTGCAGGAGCAGTAGAAGCAGTTGCATCTTCCGGAGGACAGTTAGTGCCGCCTGTAATGGGTTCTGCTGCTTTCATTATGGCAGAAGTTCTGGGAATCAAATACAGTGCTGTCTGCAAAGCTGCCATTTTTCCCGCATTGCTATATTATGTTTCATGCTTTTTTATGGTAGAATTGGAATCTCGCAAGTACGGTCTCAAGGGTCTTCCCCCTGAAGAGGTACCTGTTATGAAGAAGGTGCTTAAAATATGGTGGCCTGTTCTGATTCCGTTGATCGCACTGATTGGCATGCTGGTTTCGCAGATGACTCCGTCTCGTTCTGCCTTCATATCCCTGGTTTTACTGTGGATTGTTTCATTTATGCGTCCCGAAACGAAACTTACGCCAAAGAAAGTTGTGGATGGTTTAGTTATGGGGGCGCGTGACATGGCCCCTATCTCTGTAGTCTGCGGTGTTGCCGGTATTATTATCGGTGTCCTTGGCCGTACCGGATTGGGTACTAAACTTGCAGAGGTTATTGTCAGTGTATCCGGCGGGCATATGATTATCATTTTGGTTCTGACCATGATAACATCTATTATAATGGGTATGGGTCTGCCGACTGTGGCTTGTTATATTCTGCTTGCTTTGTCTGTTGCCCCGGCAATTGCTAAAGCCGGTGCTCTTCCCATTGCGGCTCATATGTTCGTGTTTTATTTTGGTATTATTTCAGCAATTACTCCTCCGGTCGCCATAGCTTCATATACGGCATCAGGAATAGCAAAGGGGGACATGAAGCAGCTTAGCTGGATTGCTGTCAAAATGGCGGCGCCTGCTTTTATTCTGCCTTTTATGTTTGTATACGGCCCGGAAATGCTTTTTATAGGGAATGCTGTTGATATATTTGCTGTATGCTTATTCGCATTAATTGGCGTTCTGACCATGGCAATTTCTCTGCATGGTTTTCTGTGGGGGAGACTTAAAGTTCCGATGCGCATAGTACTTGGTATTGGCGCGCTGCTTATGATAGAACCTTCATATATTACGGATGCAGTTGGTTCCATTATGGTGATTATTGCTTTGGCTTGGCACTATATCGAATGTAAAAAAAATAACAGCCCATGGCTCGATAAAAAGTTGCGTGGGTCCCTTTAATTGACTATATACAAGGAGTGAGTTTTTGTGCCCGGAATATTAGAAAAGTATAAAGTTATAGATGTTTCCCGTTTTATTGCAGGGCCCTATTGCGCTATGCTGCTAGGTGATATGGGAGCAGAAGTTATTAAAATTGAAAAACCTGAGGGCGACGATGGCCGTTATATGCAGAATGCCATTGCTGATTTGAGTACGTATTTTATGTTGGCAAACCGCAATAAGAAATCAGTTACCCTAAACTTGAAAAGCCCTCGCGGGAAGGAAATATTTCTTGAATTGGTCAGGGATGCTGACGTTGTTGTTGAAAACTTCCGCCCCGGTGCTATGAAGCGCTTGGGATTTGGATATGAAGATCTGAAAAAAATAAATCCTCGTATTATTCTTACCTCAGTAACAGGTTTTGGCCAGGATGGGCCATATGCCCATCGCCCTTCCTTTGATTCGGTTGCGCAGGCAATGGGCGGTTTGATGAACCAGACAGGTGATGATAGACCTGTTCCGGCAGGCACATGGGTCGGTGACTATAGTGCGGGCTTATATGCTGCGTTTGGTACGGTACTTGCGCTGCTGCAGCGTGAGTCAACCGGCGTAGGGCAGCATGTGGATGTTTCGCTTTTGGATTCGGTTGTTTCATGGCTGCGTACATCGCCTCAGGACTTCCTGCTTTTCGGGAAGAAGCATAAACGTAAAGGCGCCAGGGATACTTACAGATGTCCGGTCGGTGCATTTGAAACAGCTGATGGATATATGTATATTACCGCTACTACACAAGATCAGTTTAAAGGGGTAGCCATTGCGGCAGGACATCCTGAATGGGCTGATGACCCCCGGTTTATCACCGAGCCCTGCCGTATGAAAAATTCTGCCGAATTAACACGTTTAATTACTGAGTGGACTATGTCCCATACAACTGATCAGGTTTTGGAAGAACTGATTAAGCATGATGTTCCCTGTGCACCGATCAATGATGTTGAGCAGGTTTTGGCAAATCCGCAAGTACAGCACCGTGAGGACATTGTGTGGGTAAAGTGCCACACCGGACAAGATATTCCGCTGCCGGGAATTGTCGTGAAGCTTAGTGAAACACCCGGCAGTATTCGTCTTGCACCTCCGAAATTAGGGGATTATAATAAAGAATTCTACGGGAAAATTATGGGGATGTCAGATGAAGAAATTGCCAAATTGCATCAAGAGGGCGTAATCTGACGATTGCTTATCTTAATTTAATATTTGTATTGGGAGGGATTAACTGTGGATGACTTTATGCCAAAAACCGAATATATAAAGGTGGAAAAAAAGGATCATATTGCAATTGTTACTATGCATCGTGCACCTGTGAATGCTGCAAACAGACAGTTTTATCAGGAAATGACAGATGTTTTCGACGCCATCGGAGCCGACAAGGAAATTAGAGTTGCTATTCTGCGCTCTGAATTTGAAAAATACTGGTGTGCCGGAAATGATATAAATGATTTTGCCGGAATGACTCCGGAATCAGGACATATTCGACACCGTGTTGTATACAATTCATTTGTTGCCGTATATGACTGCGCTGTCCCGGTAATTGCCGCCATTGATGGATATGCACTTGGTACGGGCCTTTGCTATGCAGCCGTATGTGATTTTATTATTGCAACAGATCGTGCAGTGATCGGAGCACCTGAAATTAATGTCGGCGTACTCGGCCTTGGAAAGTTTATCTCACGTATGGTTCCACAGCAGATAATGCGCAGAATGTATTTTACCGGCGCAAAAGTTAAAGCTGTGGATTTGGAGAAATGGGGATGTTTACAGGTAGTTCCGGCGGATAAGCTGATGGAAGAAGCAATGAGTCAGGCAAAAGAACTTGCGTTAAAAGCTCCGATAACTGTGCGCCTAGGCAAAGAAGCCTTAAATCGTACCGAATACATGGATTTGAAAAATGGATTTTTTATGGAGCAGTCTTATACACGCAGAGCAGGTGCCAGTGAGGATGCAAAAGAAGCGCAGCGTGCATTTTTTGAAAAACGCAATCCAGTATTTAAAAACAGATAGTACATGAAATTCATCCAAACAAATAGAAACACCTTCAGATTGATTAGGAAAAGCATCGATCCGCAGGTGTTTTTTATTTATCGATACAGTATCCGTAACAGCAGGAATTACTCAGCATGCTGTATATTGATGCAGCTTCTAGGGAGATTGAATTTTTTTGATAATATACAGGCCCAATTCGGTTATTACAGAGCCCTGTCTGGTAGTTCCCGTATGAATTAGTCCTGCATCCTTAAGGTTGATCAGTGCCCGCTTGACATTGGCTTCCGTAACAATACAATTTTCATCGTTCAATTGTGAAATGATTTTACCGCGTCCTATAGAGGAATCAGGGTACTGCGCAAGCAGATTCAATATGGAGCGCATTAACGGATCGCTTTCCAGCATTGTTTCTGTCTGTTTTATAGAAGAAATGTCATTTATGATATAGTTAGGAATATCATCGGCTGCAACGGTTTTGCTGTCACCAGCCGAGTAGAAAAGATATTCCAAAACGTTGCGGAGTTCTCGAAAGTTACCGGGCCAGTCGTAATATTGCAGGATTGTCAGTACGTCCGGTTCAAATTTCTTAGTCTCTCCAAAGCGTTCAATCAGATAAGTATCTATAAATTCCGGTATTTCATTTCTCATTTCACGTAAAGGGACAGTTTGTATCGGGAGTACATTGAGACGGAAAAATAAATCATTTCGGAAAGTACCATTTTCAACCATAGATGGCAAATTCCTATTTGTAGCTGCAATGACCCGGACGTTTATCGGAGTTGGCTGCTCGGCTCCGACCCGGATAATTTCACGCTCTTCCAGTACACGCAGAAGTAATAGCTGTATATGCAGCGGCGCATCGCCGATTTCATCAAGAAAGATGGTCCCGCCGTTTGCAATTTCAAACACGCCGCGCTTTCCGCTCTTTTTTGCATTGGTAAATGCTCCTTCAACATAGCCGAACAGTTCGCTTTCCATTATACTCTGCGGAATAGACGCAAGATTTACCGCAACAAAGGGACTGTTTGCCCGGGGAGATTCATTGTGGACTGCTTGTGCAAAAAGCTCTTTTCCTGTACCGCTTTCGCCGGTCAGTAATATTGTTTGATTAGTTTTAGCAAAACGCTTTGCAATGTTCTTAGCCTTCTGAATAGCCGCACTCTTTCCCCAAATATCTTCAAAGGTATACTTTGCAGAAAATGACTTAGAGTGAAGCTTGCGCTGAACGTTTGTTGCCAGATTCTGAATCTGGTCAATACTTTTGAAGGTATAAAGACAATGTTGTGCATTGTCAATTTGGATATAACTTTTACTGCAGTGATAGGATTTTCCTTTGTGCTTGAAAAGGATTGCATCGGGTTCCCTTTCAATGTAATTACCGCTGCCGGTCTGCATTTCATCAGAAAACTGCTTCTCTACAAGCTGTAATCCATCATTGAGCAGCACTTTTGATGAACCGAATATTTCATAAATTATGCGATTAGTCAGTACAATATTATCTCGTTCGTCCAACGCAATAATTCCCTCATCAATATCTCGAAGAATGGCCTCCTGGTAAATACGCAAGTTTTCCGAAGTGTTTAGATAGCGGTGCATATTACGTCCCCAATCAATATGCGGCCGCAGATATTGCATTTCAAAAATGTTGAGGTAATTGATGTCAAGTCCCAATATACTGATGATCTCGGCAAAGGTTTTATAGGAAAGAACTCGGGGGCCGATATCGATAATTTGAGAAATACCGGAAGGACAGTAGGATAGCATATGGGGGGTAATGATCAGGTCATAATTTTTGGGATTAATTTTTTTATTATTCCAATAGGGTTCATAAACCAGATGATCCATACCCATTTTTATAAGCTGTTGAATTACCTCTTCTGAAGCTTCTTCCGGGTTTGCAACCAGTAGTGCACGCTGTCCCCGTGGTATACGAAGGAGCTGCTCAAAGTTTTTACCGGACACAATTCTATAACCGTTTATTACCTGAGTGCCGGGGAAAAAACTCTCGGCATATTTGTAATTATAATATCCGGAGCTAACCACCAGATCGACTGTATGAGGAACAATTTTACCTTCTTCTACGGCATAACTGTATACTTCAACATCCCTTCCGATAACCTTTTGGATGCTTTCCGCCATCAATTCACTAGTTTCCAGCAGCATTGAAACAAAAGCAAGCTGCTTTTTGCGGCGACTCATAAAAGTGACCCCCTTTTAAGCTCACATTAGTATGAACAATGTATTTGGATTAGTAATTAAGATTTATGCATCCTAATAGTGACATTATACTTGTTTCGACATAATATGTCAAAATTAGACCAGTAATAATGGAATTTTGTTTAATTGGTGCTTTTCAGTAATATTACAGTATCTTGGCACTTTGATGTGTTACGTCGGCACATTCATCAAGTTGGCACAGATGTTGCTTGTAATATATTATAATATTATATGTTATAGAAACTAGATAGGAGGATGAATATGTCAAATGTATTAACAGAAAAGAATGACGGCATAGGTTTCATATGGATCAACCGTCCCGAGGTGCATAATGTATTAAACCAAGAGATTTGGCGTGAGGTTCGTGACGCTTTTGTACTACTGGATAATGACGACGAAGTGCGGGTCATAATCGTCAGCGGAAAGGGGGACAAAGCGTTTGTAGCCGGTTCTGATGTTAAGTACCTTAGAAAGCGTACTGTTGTCCAAACTCTTGATCGTGAAACCCCTTTAATAGTGAATCAGATTGCTGAGATCGCCAAGCCAACCATTGCAGCAGTTAACGGCTATGCATTAGGCGGCGGCTGTGAGTTGGCGCTGGCCTGTGATATCCGCATTGCCAGTGAGCGTGCAAAAATTGGCCAGACTGAGATCAATGTCGGTGTTATTCCCGGCGCAGGCGGTACTCAGAGGCTCTGTCGGCTGGTCGGACTGGGCAAAGGCCTTGAACTGGTGCTTACCGGTGCAGCCTTAGATGCTCGGGAAGCGGAAAAGATCGGTCTGGTCAATAAGGTTGTCCCTCATGAAACGCTCATGGATGAAGCAATCAAAATGGCAAATCAAATCAAGAGCAAGAGCCCTATTATAGCACGGCTTGCCAAGGCGTCCTGCAAGTATGGTTACGGTACGGATATGAATACCGCTCTTCTGGTGGAAAGTCTTTATCAGACTATTGTCTTCGGTACAGATGATCATTATGAGGGGATTGATGCTTTCTTAGAAAAACGTGAGCCGGCTTTCACCGGAAAATAAAAAGCAGCAGGTATCAGCAGCATCTGACGGTTCATTGGCTAAGTCCGGTGAGGAAGGCAAAATAATTGGTCCTGAAAGAAAAGGATGGGAGCAGCACGGAAGGGCACTCGATAAAAAATAATACGGAAAGGAACTGGCATGCACAGTATCTAACAGTGCATCGGGGCGCAAGAAATGTATAACAATTTAGTTGTAGATTATAAGGATGGCATTGCAATTATTGCAATAAACAGGCCAAAGGCATTGAATGCATTGAATATAGAGACTCTAAAGGAATTGGATTCAGCTTTGAAAGAGGCCTGCACAAATTGTGAAATCAAAGCTGTTATTATTACAGGAAGCGGTGAGAAGGCTTTTGTTGCAGGTGCGGATATTGTAGCGTTCAGCAGTCTTACCGTACTGGAAGCACGAGATATGGCCGTATTGGCACAAAGGGTTTTTAATTACATAGAAGAAATCGATAAGCCTGTTATAGCAGCAGTAAACGGTTATGCTTTGGGAGGCGGCTGTGAGCTTGCGATGGCCTGCGATATAAGAATTGTATCAAATAAAGCGAAGTTTGGCCAGCCTGAGGTTAATTTGGGAATTATTCCATGCTTCGGCGGAACTCAAAGGCTGCCGAGATTGATAGGTAAGGGCAGAGCAAAATACTACATTTATACCGGTGAAATGATATCTGCAGAAGAGGCCTTCCGTTTAGGCTTGGCAGATAAGGTTACAGAGGCGGAAATGCTGATGGAAGAAAGCATAAAAATTGCAAAAATAATTATGTCAAAAGCTCCGGTTGCCGTGAAGATGGCAAAAAAGGCAATAAACAACGGCTTGAATGTTGACCTGAAATCAGGTTTGGCCTATGAAGCGGAAGCATTTACTACAACATTCAGTACGGAAGACAGGACTGAAGGCATGAGAGCTTTCATTGAAAAGCGCAGTTCAGAATTTAAAGGGAAGTAGCGTATTATAATATAGTAACCAGCGGCAGAGGCCGAAACATAAGAATTTAGTGGGAGGAGATTATATGCAATTTTTTGAATTTACCGAAGATCAGGAATTACTGAGAAAAGCGGTGCGGGAGTTTGCAGAAGCGGAAGTAGCACCAAAAGCAGCAGAATGGGATGAAAATGACTATTGCCCCATGGAGCTTTTCCCCATGATGGGCGAATTGGGAATCAACGGAATATTTA
>Ga0208695_1001059_pt1 | contig 24432 bp, 23 predicted proteins | sample AD_UKC111_MetaG_FD_184449 | JGI IMG/M metagenome (GOLD analysis project Ga0208695, IMG submission 184449) | Active sludge microbial communities of municipal wastewater-treating anaerobic digesters from Hong Kong - AD_UKC111_MetaG (SPAdes)... | ecosystem: Engineered > Bioreactor > Anaerobic >...
GGGCCTTCCAGCGGCCCGAATTCATGCCACATCATGGGAGTGCCATCGGGATCAACGAAACTGGAACGCGAGCACGGCTTGCCCTTGTAAGTGGTCAGCGTCCGTTCGACGGTGAACCGCAGCGAATCCCCCATGCTGCGGACGATGGTGTAATCGGGATTCTCCGGCAGGTAGAACTCGTCCTGCGCCGCCATCACGCCGCCGGCTGCGGCCAGAAAAGTCCTCCGGTTCATTCCCGTGTTCACTGCTTCACTTCTTCGAACAGCAGCAACTCGCTGCGGATGCCGCCGGCCAGCCGGATGCGGATGCCTTCCTGACGGAGGTCGTAGCCGGACTTCGTGATGGTCTCTCCGGAATTGTCGAAGGTCACCCGATACCGCGCGCCCGCCCGCAGCCCTCGGGGACGAAGGACGTATTCAGGCGCGCCCTCACCCGAAAGGCGGAACACGCCGGCGTAAGCTCGGGCGCGGTCGCGCGCGGCGTACTCAAGCGCCAGCCAGTCGCCCGCGGTTTCGAGCGGCAGCTCTGGTGTGTGATGGTAGACGCGCGACGTAGAGAGCATCGGTCGAATGAAGGTCTTGTAAAGTTCGAAGGCATGGCGCACGCGCCGGGCGTTGGCGGGGTTGAGATCGGCAAGCGAGGGTGCGATGCCAATGCCCGTGGGATGTGCGAATAGCGGCACGCGCAGTTGCGTGTCCAAGTCTCCGTACTGCCGCTGGGGATCCCACTGCGTGCCGTAGGTACGGTTGCAGATCTCCGGCGGCAGCAGCAGCGTCATGCCGTTCAGGATCTTGATCGATTTCGGCAGCGTACTGATATCGGATATCCACGTCGTGTTCATGTAGCGCAGGATTCCCAGGTCGGTGCGCCCACCGCCTCCGGCGCAGTTTTCGAAAATCATCTTCGGGAATCTCTTCCGCAGCCGTTCGAGTATGGAATAGAAGGCCTCGTAGTAGCGCCACGTCGTGTTTTCAAGGTATCCGTCGCGAACGCGGTTGCCGCCGCCGTGCGCGTCACTGACGTTGTAGTCCAGCCGGAACAGGTCCACCCCGTATTCTGTGAATACTCGCGTGAGTTCGGCTTCCAGCCACCTCGCCACTTCCGGTTTGGTCAGGTCTAGCGAGCGGCCGCCGAAAGCCGGCTGGCCGTTGCGGAGCAGCAGGAACTCGGGGTGTTCCTGGCGTAGTTTTGTACCGTGGCCGATGGACTCGGCCTCCAGCCACAAACCGAACAGCATTCCCTTGCTGTGCACATAATCCGAGATCGGCTTCAGGCCGTTCGGCAGCCAGGAGCCTGGACGCCAGTCGCCGGTCTGGTTGGGCCAGTCGTTCCGCTTGTTGCCGTACCAGCCCGCGTCGAAAATGAACAGTTCGACTCCCACCGCGGCCGCGGCATCCACCACGGCCTTGATGCCCTCCTCGGTCTCGATGCCGGACTGGTAGCCCCAGTGGTTGTCCTGCACCAACTGCGCGCGTCCGGCAGGTTGCGGCGGTAGCACCGAGCGCCGGATGTGATCGTGCATGGCCTGCACTACATCGTCGAGTTCGCCCGTCAGATTGCCGATATGTACCACCGGCGACGTGATGGTCTCACCCGGCGCAATGACGCGCATGACGGGATCAGTCGAGATAACGCGGCTCCGGAAATAGAGCGACTCGTTGTTCTCGGCGGCCCTTTGCTGGTGCAGGAATTCCATCCTCCACTCGCCCGACCACCCCAGCGCGCAGACGAAGTACTCCCCGCTTACTTCGTTGCGTGCGATGAAATACGGGTTGCCCCAGCCAGATTTTCCCGTATTGCCGTTGTCGAATGAGAATTCGCCTTCGGCGAGCGCGCTCCAGCCGAAATCGCCCTCGTCGCCCCAACCGGAGTGGCGGAACCGCGCCAGTCGGAACGTTGGATCGGGATGTTTGCGAGCCCATTGCGACATCCACTGGATCCGCCACAACTGGCCGCTGAAGGGAGCCAGTCCGGACAGCGGCAGCGGCTTGTCCGAGGTGTTGATGATCTCGAGCCACCGCATCAGCACCGGTGTGCCGTCCAGCTTCGTATGCACGCGAACGCGGAGCGGTTCGCTCGCGTGCTTAAGGTCGACGACGGCCTCGCTGCCCTGTACCTTTGCGCTGATCCAATCCCATCGCTGGGGCACCGCGTTTCCACCGATCTCGATGAGGAACGCATCGGTCCACGGGGACGCGAATTCCTTGGCAGCGATTTCCTTCTCGGCCCGTATGCGGCCGATTGGCGACCAATAGCGGCCGACAAGGCGTCCATCGAGCATCCCTTCGTCGTAAATGGTCAACTCACTGGAGAAGCGCGCGCCGGCGTTCGGAGCCGGGCGGGTTCGCACATCCACGTAAGGCTGCGCGAACGCGGTCAGTGTTGCGAGTAGCAGTCCAAGGATTCGCATTGGGGACGATTATATAGCGAATGCCGGTTCGCTGCGCTGCCTGTTTAACCCGACACGCGCGGCTTGCACTGACAGCATGAAGCGCGAAGCCTGAGATTGACGCGCGATCACGGCGGAGCGCACTTGAGTTGCGCGGCATGCTTTAACATCGCGGATGCTTTGCTGCAGCTTCCCCTCACGATCAGGATGGTGTTTTGTCACGGCTCAAGCGGCCTACGGGAGGGACATCTCCGGGATTTCACCGGGTTCGGCGGGTAGAGGCGGTTCAATAGAATCAACAGATTGCGGGTTGGTTTCGGGTTCGTTCGCGGCCGGGATTTCAGAGTCAACCGGTTCGGATTCAACGGATTGCGGGGGAGGAGCGGGGAGGAGCCAGTCCCGGCGAAGCTGGCAGAGCTGGTTGAGGACGGCCTGGCGCTGGAAAGTGAGCGGACTTTCGCGCACGGCAAGGAACTGCAGGAGCTTGGAGCGGTCCACCAGCGACTGGAGGAGGGCGTGGAAGGCGTTCTTGGCTTCGGGAGTCCTCAGGCCGCGAGATCGAGCACCGTCGCGCCGGGCGGCTTCGAACTGTCTGTGGGTGAGTAGGATGGGAGGCATGGTCTGGGCTCGGGGGGATTGTAGCAGGCGAGGTGATGAAACCACATGACGCGGGCGGCCTATTTCGTTGATAATCCGCGAAATAGGAAGTCTGCGTTCGACGTGAACGCGATGTTCCGAGGCTGAAACTCGACTTGGACAGGGGCACCTGTGGGAAGTCGTCGAGTGCCGGACCTCGGCGGGAATGCGAGTGAGGACCATCCATAGAGCTTTCTCGCCACGGACGCTATGGTTACGCGATGGACGCCATGAAACACCAAGAACTGGCTAGTCTTCTGGGAGGCGGTTAGCCAGGTGGGTGATTCCTTCCTTCAGGCGGGGCACATTGAAGTTGATCAGAAGGCCCAGACGGGTATTGGACAGGTGGAGGTAGGTGAAGAGCTGGTTCTTGTGAGCCGGGCAACGAGGGCAGGAAGCTGTGGAAGTAATAGTCGGGGCGCTCACGAAATCTGCAGGTTTGCGGAAATAGCCGCTTACGTCTGACGCCGGACGCTGTCAGAGCATACTTGACCAATGGGGATAGTGTTTTGAATTTTGTGTGAGCAGCGTTCCCGCTGTCTCGTTCGTTTGCCAGCAAGCCGCTGGCGAGCATTCCCTACGATAGCAGGAGCCGGCCCGGAGCGCCTGGGTTTGGCGCGTAGGGGCGGCTCCTGTTATCGTGCCGGCCGCTGCCACGCCGCCTCGACGCGGTCGCCGTACAGCAGCATGAAGTGGTTCAGAGAGGTGCGCCAACTCGGAGCCGCCGTCCACCGCCGGGCCACGTTCTTCAGCGCCAGATACAGCAGCTTCAGCGCCGATTCTTCGGTAGGAAACGACCCTCGTGTTTTGATCACCTTGCGTAGCGTCATGTGGAGCGACTCCACGATGTTGGTGGTGTAGATTGCTTTCCGGATCTCCTCGGGATACGCGAATAACGGCATGATGCCCGCCCAATGCCGCCGCCACAGCTTGCCGATCGAGGCGTACTGCGCATCCCACCGCGCTTCGAACTCGCCGAGCCGCCGCTCGGCTTCTTCCACCGTCGCGGCGCGGTAAATCGTGCGCAGATCCGCGGCCATCCTCTTGCGTTCTTTCCAGTTCACGTACGCCAAACTGTTGCGCACCATATGCACGATGCACAGTTGCACCGTGGTTTTCGGGAAGGCCGCCTCAATCGCTTCCGGAAACCCTTTCAGCCCGTCGACACAGGCGATGAGGATATCCTTGATGCCTCGCTGCCGTAGTTCGGTCAGAATCTGCAGCCACAGCTTCGCGCCTTCCGTCGCACTGCTCCACAACCCCAGCACTTCTTTCGTCCCCTCCTGGGTAACCCCGATCGCCACGAACACGGCCCGGTTTTCCACGCGCCCTTCGTGCCGCATTTTGACGAACAGCGCGTCCAGGTACACGATCAGATAGATTGGCTCCAGCGGCCGGTTTTGCCAAGCGGTGACCTCCTCCATGACCGCATCGGTCACCTGGCTGATCAGCGCCGGGCTCACCTCGACCCCGTAGATCTCTTCCAGGTGCGCTTGAATGTCGCGCGTGCTCATGCCGCGCGCGTACATCGACAGGATCTTGCTGTCGAAGCCAGCGAAACGCCGCTCGTGCTTCGGGATGATCCTGGGCTTGAAGGTGCCATTGCGGTCGCGGGCCACATCGATCTCCACCGCGCCGAAGTCGCCCTGGACCTTCTTGCGGCTCCTGCCGTTGCGGTTGTTGCCGCTGCTGCGGCCTTTCGGGGGCGTGTTTCTCGTATCCCAGGTGATGGGTAAGCTCGGCACCCATTGCCCGCTCAATCAGGGCCTTTGCCAACTGCTTCAGCACGCCGTTGGGGCCGGTAATCTCCTCAACCGTCTTCCCCGCTAGCAACTCATCCAATGCAGATTCCAGCTTCGTCTTCTGTTGTTTCACGCGTTCTCCTATCTTCGCGGAGAACGTCGCTTACACAAAATGTTCTACACCCTCCCAATAGGATGCCCTGCCTGCCTGTTGTCCTCTCTCGACAACACACTGCGCGGTGATTGTGGGTAATACGGACAAAGTACTCACCCCGCTGATGGACGACAGAATCTCCGTCGCCTTCAACCTCTATTGTCTCCCTCGTCTTCAGGTGGATGTCCGTTCGGTTCCCGGATTGCCCAACGAGGGACCCGTCAAGAACCAAATCACGAGCGCTGCTATCATGTGCATCGAGCCTGCCAATGCAAAAACGCTGACATAGGAGAAGTGGTCGACAAGAAAGCCAACTAGCGCAGTGAAAAGGATGCCTCCACCGCTACCAGCCGTACCCATCAATCCCTGCACCGAACCGACGGTGTCATCTCGACAGACATCCGAGGCCATGGCAGCTGTGTTGATGAACCAGCATTGGCACACGAAAGCGACGACGCAGATCAGGGCGATCGCGATCCCCGCTGAACCCGCAACCCCAGTTAGTATGCCGAGGGGCGCGATCAATGCGGATCCAATCAGAACTCGCCGGCGTGCGAGTGCGCTCGGCACGCCAGCGCGACTGAGCCTGTCTGATGCGAGCCCCCCCAGAATTCCTCCTAGGTCCGCAGCGACGAATGGAATCCAAGCGCAGGCTCCGATTTCCGCCAGACTCATTCCCCGTTCGCGTTTCAGGTACTCCGGGATCCAGAACAGGTAGAAGTACCAGACAGGATCGGCAATCAAGCGTGCTAACACGATGGCAAGAACATTACGGTTCCTCAACAAATGAACCCATCGTTGCGGCTGTGCATCGCGGGGTGTGGGCGTGGCTTTTGGCAGACGATAGACCATCAGCCATACGATCACCCACAATAGGCCAATCGAGCCCGGTAACAGGAACGCGATTCGCCAACCGTACGAGAGTGTCAACCAAATGATCAATGGGGGAGCGGCAATCGCGCCAACTACGCTCCCCGAGGAGTAGATCGCGATGGGGAGGCCCCGTTCGGATTTTGAAAACCATCGTGCAGTCGCACGCAAAGCAGCTGGATAGTTACCCGGTTCGCCAATGCCAAGCACGAATCGAAAGATCCCCAAACTCAAAACACCCTGGGCCAAGCTGTGCATCATCGTTGCCAGCGACCACCAGATGATCGAGATGGCCATCCCGGTGCGTTCGCCTACCCAATCGACCACGCGCCCACTCACTGTGTACATCACTGTATAAGAAACAAGGAAGGCTGTAACGATGTGTGAGTAATCTTGATTGCTGAGATGAAACTCATCCCGGAGTAAAGGCGCCAAGATTGAGAGAGTCTGTCGGTCGACGTAGTTGAGGATCGTCGATAAGGTTATCCAACCGATGATGAACCAGCGAAGCCGGTTCCGCTCGCCACCGTGAGGCGCACATTCCGTAACGCTGGTCACTTTTCTTTGTATCCTTTCAATTCAAAGCACCTCATGAACTGCCCGTAAAGTAGTGCCCGAGAGGCGCCTTGAAGAATCCAACTCCGTCCCAACGTAAGCTTTCGGAACGTTTTCTAACGAGAAAGTCTCTGGGCTGACCCATCCCAGCATGGCCACATCGCACAGGCAGATCTCCGGATCCTGTATGACCGGCAGGAGCCTTGCGGAATGCAAGGCTGCGATCCGTTTCAATAACGGCCGCGCGCTGCGTCGCCGGCCACGATCACCTCTAAAACTGGATGATCGCCGCCTTCTGTCCATTCCAGCGCAAGTCTTGCCAGGAAGGCGACTCCCTGCAACATAGGGCCGCCAAAAGGTCCTGAGCCGAGTGGTCGGAATGCTGGCAAGCCTTTCAGCGCAGCCGACAAGGACAGGCCCGCCAACCGGCAGCAGCGGAACCTTGCCGGCATTGAGCGTCGCCTTTTCGGCGCGGGTTACGAGAGAGTGAGTTGGGGAGCCGGGAGATCTCTGTCTGCCCAGTACCTCGAGACAGTCCGCAGGCCGCTGTTCCACGAAACCAGAGGCGGGGCACGGAAGCGGATAGGCGGCCGCGGTGATCGCCAAAGACTTGCCATTTCGTGAGTATGGTGCGTCCTTGCATGAACTAGTGCCGAGACCCAAAGCGGGCGCAAGTTCCGAGTGTGTTCGCACGCCCACGTCCCCGACTATACGCGAAATGCGAGCCCTGAGGCAGTGAATTGTTTTCCACGGGACTTCGCTCGTGGTTAACGCCCCAAGCCGTAGTTTGTGTGGCGTCGACTGGAGGTAAATGCCAATTCAAAAGAATTCGATTGTAGTCACAGCGGTTTCTCGACTAGGATCGAGACTTGAGGTTTGAGAACTGAATGAAAATCGTCGACATGCGGGTACGTTGCGTTGCCATACCGCTTACTTGCCAGTTGCGTGGAAACAACGGTGTACATCCAGGATACTTTTTGAGGACCATTCTCGAACTGATCACCGACGAGGGAATCGTGGGGCTCGGGGAAGTCGGGGGAGGCGACCAACGTGCCGCGCTGTCCAGGTTGAGGTCGCGCATAGTCGGTCTGGATCCTTTCCACCTGGAAATGATCAAACTGAGAGTGCTTCGTAGTATCTACTACATCTCGAATGCACGACTGTACGGTGCCATCGAGATGGCTTGCCTCGATATTCAGGGTAAGGTGTTGAACCGGCCAGTGTCGGATCTGCTCGGAGGAAAGCTGCGTGATCGCATTCCGATGATCGCCTACCTTTTCTGGCGCTATGATCGCCCGGGTGGTGGGGATGACCAGTGTGCCGAAGATATGGCGGACCTCTGTGAGCAGCTCCACGAAGAGCTGGGCGTGAAGTCCATGAAGATGAAGGCAGGCGTCCTTGATCCCTTCGAAGAAGCGCGTGTTCTGGAACTGTGTCGCAAGCGCTTTGGGGAGGGTTTCGGCCTGCGAATCGATCCAAACGGAGTGTGGTCAGTACCGACCGCGGTTCGAGTCGGTCATAGATTGGAGTCTCTGAATCTGGAGTATTTCGAAGATCCTGCCTGGGGATTGGAAGGCAACGCGGCAGTACGTCAACAAGTCCGCATACCTGTAGCGAGCAACATGTTTCCCAACAAGTTTGATGACCTCGGTCCCGCCGTAAAATTGGGCGCCGTAGATATCGTCCTGACAGATCTTCATTACTGGGAAGGACCACGGGGAGTCAAGGACCTTTCTGCCGTGTGTCGCACTTTCAACTTGGGCGTTGCGATGCACAGCGGCGCAGAATTTGGGATAGAACTGGCAGCTATGCTCCATACGGCCTCAACAATTCCGGAAATGACCTTTGCCGGCGATGCCCACTACCATTACCTGACAGACGACATCATCGCGGGCGGTCTTATGAAGTATGAAGACGGGTCGCTTCGCGTGCCAGAGGGCCCTGGACTCGGGGTGGAACTCGACGAGGAAAAGATGAGGCGTTACGAGCTGTACTACGAAGAGAAGGGCGACTATTACGCACGCTTCTTCCAGGATCCCCGGCGCAGCGATTGGAATATGGTGATCGGTGGGATCTAGACATGGCTGATTGCTTCTCTCTGGCAGGTAGGACGGCCTTAGTGACGGGCTCCAGCCGAGGTATCGGCAAAGCTATCGTGCTGACTTTGGCTGAACATGGCGCCAGCGTTGCCGTGCACTACACGAGTCGGGAAGATGCGGCACGAAATACTGCAGCTCTCGCGGTTCGCCACGGTGGTTCTGTGGGAGTCTTCTGTGCGAACCTCGCTGAGCCGGGTGCATCGCAGCACCTCTTCGAGGAGGTGAAATCGTATTTCGGTCGCGTTGACATTTTGGTTCTAAACGCTTCGATACAGATCCGCAGCCATTTGTTAGAGGTTTCGAGGCAGGACTTCGATCAGCAGCTGAGCGTGAATCTGTGGGCCTCCATGGAACTTGTCCAACTTGCGCTGCCCGCGATGATCGAACAGGGTTGGGGGAGAATTCTGACTATCGGTAGCGTGCAACAATGCCATCCGCACCCGGAAATGCTTGTGTACGCGGCGTCAAAGGCCGCGCAGTTCAACATGGTGGTGAACCTTGCGCGGCAGGTTGCGCATCATGGAGTGACCGTCAACAACCTGTCACCCGGGACGATCGAGACGGATCGCAACACCGAGGCACTGGCTAATCCACACTATCGCGCCCAAGTGCTTTCTAAGATACCGAGCCAGCGTTTTGGCCGGCCAGAGGACTGTGCGGGCGCTGCATTATTGCTGTGTTCTGATGCTGGATGTTACATCACCGGGATCGACCTAACCGTCGACGGCGGACTTCACTTGGAATGAGGACAAATGTTACAGACTGGACAAATAAGCCGTGAGTACCCCGTACGCACCTTGACCGTACATTACGATGTCGAGGACGTCCGCAAGCGTTATTTAAGACTGTACACCGGCCTGATTTATGATGCCCTGGACCATTTAGGATTTCGTGGACAGGCGATGGAGAGCGGCGTCTATCCACTCGTACACACGATGAAAGTGGCTGGTCCGGCGTTCACAGTACGCTGCATCTCCACCTCCAGTCGTGACGAATGGACTCACAATATCCGTCTCGGCATGCTTAAGAGCATGATACCGGGCTGCATTCAGGTGAGAGACACCCAAAGGGATACTAGCTGCGGCCAGTTCGGTGAGATAACAGCGACCGCGGCACAGGCTGCTGGTTGCGTGGGAGCAGTTATCGACGGATCCACGCGCGATTCCAACTATCTCATTGAGATGGGATTCCCTACCTTTTGCCGGTTCAGAAATCCAGTGGAAGGTTTTGGACGGTTCATGGCGGTGGATTATGGCATCCCGATCTACGTCCGCGGCATTGACGGCAAGTTGCTGGTCAACCCGGGTGATTACATCTTCGGTGATAACGATGGGGTGGTTGTAGTTCCGCGTGATTTGACCTTGAAGGCGCTTGAACAGGCCGAGCAGTGGTTCAGTAGTGAGGCGAAAAGTCGAAAAGCGATGGCCGCTGGCGAAGATCCCTTTGAAGTGTACAACACCTATGGCCGCTTCTAGTCTAGGACGGCAATTAGGGTGCTGATGATCCCGGGCAGATTGTTCGCACGTCTCTTGCCGGTGTTAAGCCACTTCACGGCCAGGAAGAGTGTGACAAGGCATCGACTTGAATATCTGGGACTTTGACGGCACAACACCCTCAGGATTTTGCGCTAGCTCGATATATCGCCAAACCATCCCAGGAGCTTGGCCCATTCGTACCGGGTGCTCGGGTCTGTGGCTTCCAGGAGGACAATTCCATGGCAGACAGGCAGCAGACACTGCAGGCGCTCAAGGATACCGGGGTTGTGGCGGTCATCCGCGCCGACAAGGCTGAGGATCTTGTGGATGTCGGCCGGGCACTCCGCCAGGGCGGCGTTCAGTTCATCGAAATCACCATGACGGTGCCGGGCGCGATCGCGGTCATCGAAAGAGCCACGGCGGCGCTTCAGCACGACGGCGTGTACATCGGCGCGGGGACGGTGCTGGACTCGGAGACCGCGCGCCAGGCGATCCTCGCCGGGGCTAACTACGTGGTCTCGCCGGTGTTTCGTCCCGACGTCGTCGCACTGTGCAGGCGTTACAGCGTGGCCGTGATGCCGGGCGCCATGACACCCACCGAAGTGCTCAACGCCTGGGAGGCGGGGGCGGACGTCGTTAAGATCTTTCCCGCCGGCGTCGGCGGCCCGCAGTTCTTCAAGGACCTCAAGGGACCGTTTCCGCACATCGAGATCATGCCCACTGGCGCGGTCAACCGCGAAACGGCTCCGGCGTTCATCAAAGCCGGGGCCTGCGCCGTTGGCGTCGGCGGCGAACTGGTCGGCAAGCCGCTGATCGCCGCCCGGGATTTCGCCACCATCACCAAGAACGCCGCCGATTTCCTGGCGCTCGTGCAGGCCGCCAAGAAGAAGTGAGCACAGAGAGGACGGGATGAACACATCGAAAAAGGCGGTGTTCTTCGGCGAGTTGTTGATGCGCCTGGCTACCAAGCGCTACGAGCGGTTTGTGCAAAGCCGCGAGTTCGAGGTGGGTTACACCGGTGCGGAAGCCAACGCCGCGGTGTCGCTCGCGAACTTCGGCCTCGACGCGTTCGTTGTTTCGGTGGTGCCGGACACGGAAATCGGGCAGGCCTGCATCAACTATGTGCGCCAGTTCGGCGTGAACACGGATTACGTGCTCCGGCGCGGCCCGCGACTGGGGACGTTCTACTTGGAAACGGGAGCCTCCCAGCGCCCTTCGAAAGTCATTTACGACCGCGCGGGCAGCTCGATCACGCAACTGAGTCCGGGGCAGGTGAACTGGGACGAGGTCTTTGCCAGCAAGCACTGGTTTCACTGGTCCGGTACGGCGCCGGCCCTGAGCGACTCGATGGCAGCGACCACGCTGGAAGCCTGCCAAGCAGCCCGCAAGCACGGCTTGACGGTGAGTTGCGACCTGAACTATCGCCGCAAGCTGTGGCCGCCCGAGAAAGCGCGCCGGACCATGACCGGGCTGATGCAGTACGTGGATGTACTCATCGGAAACGAGGAGGACTCCGCCATCGTGCTGGGCGTCGAGGCCAAGGGCGTGGACGTGGCCGCCGGATCGCTGGACGCGGAGCGATACAAGGAGGTCGCCGGGGAACTGCACCGCCGGTTCGGCTTCAAGTACGTGGCAACGACCTTGCGCGAGAGCATCTCGGCTTCCGAAAACGGCTGGTCGTGCCTGCTTTCCGACGGCAGCCAGTGTCATCTCAGCCGCAAGTACCGCATTTGGATCGTGGATCGTGTGGGCGGCGGCGACTCATTCTCCGGCGGCCTCATCTACGGACTGTTGAGCGGCATGAGCTGCCAGGAAACCGTCGAATTCGCCGCGGCCGCGTCTTGCCTGAAGCACTCCATTCACGGCGATTTCAACCACGTCTCGCGGGCCGAGGTGCTGGCGCTGCTTGGCGGCAGCGGCTCCGGCCGTATACAACGGTAATAGCGATCATCATGCACAAACTCACACTATTCGTGTCGTCGACGCTATTGTTCGCCGCCCTTGCCGCGGGTGCGCCGGCGGCGTTCCGATCGGCCAAGCCGGTTTGGCCCAAAGGCCGCGAGAAAGAGATGAACCTGACGGTCGGTTTCCAGGCCGCTTTCCGCGCCCCCCGTGAGGCGAAGGTCACCATCAGCCTCACCGCGTCCACGCTTTACAGGCTTTACGTGAACGGTACGTTTGCCGGCTACGGGCCTGCACGGGGCCCTTACGGTTGGTTTCGCATCGACGCGTGGGACGTGACTCACCTGCTGAAAGATGGTGTGAACATCGCCGCAGTGGAGGTCGCCGGCTACAACGTCAACAGCTATTACACGCAGGACCAGCCTTCATTCTTGCAGGCTGAGATCGTCTCGAACGGCAAGGTGCTGGCCTCGACGGGCGGCAGAGGCGCGAAGTTTGTGGCTCGCGTGCTCCCCGAGCGCGTGCAGAAGGCCCAACGTTACAGTTTCCAGCGGCCGTTTTCCGAAGCTTACCGCTTGAAGCCCGGCTGGAACGCGTGGCGCACCGAGCAGGGAACTAACTCAGTAGTGCTCACGGTGCAGCCGGTGCGTCAACTGCTCCGGCGCGGCGTGCCTTACCCGCGTTTCCAGTTGCTGCCCGCACGGCGCGAGGTGGGTGAAGGCACACTCGAAACGGGCATCACGCCGGCGAAGTTCTGGCGCGATCGGGCGCTCACAAACATCGGACCCAATCTCGGCGGCTACAAGGAAGCAGAGCTCGAGATCATCCCGTCGATCGAGCTTCAGAAGATCCGCTCGCACGCGGGCGGCGCGGCAAAGTCGCCTATCGAGTGGAGCGGCAAACTGCACCTCGGCAGGAACACGTATCGCATCGTGGACTTCGGCACCAACTTCACCGGCTTTCTCGGCGCCACCATCGAGTGCACCGCACCCACACGCATTTACATGGTATTCGACGAGATCCTCAGCGACGGCGATGTCAATTTCAGGCGGCTGGGCTGCGTGAACGCAGTCACCTACGACCTTCAACCAGGGTCTTACGAGGTGGAATCCTTCGAACCGTACACCATGCGCTACATGAAGATGCTGGTCACCGAAGGCGCCGCCGACGTTTCGCGTATCTACTTGAGGGACTATGCCAACCCACAGGTCTACGACGCGCACTTTGCTTCGAGCGACGCCCGGCTGAACCGGCTGTTCGCAGCCGGGCGCGAAACGTTCAGGCAGAATGCGCTCGACGTCTTCATGGATTGCCCCTCGCGCGAGCGCGCCGGCTGGCTGTGCGACAGCTACTTTACGGCTCGAGTCGCGCCGCTACTCAGCGGAGACACCGCCGTCGAGCGCAATTTCCTGGAGAATTTCCTCCTGCCGAAAGAGTTCGCCGCCTTGCCCAAGGGGATGTTGCCGATGTGCTATCCGGCGGACCATCCCAACGGCAATTTCATCCCCAACTGGTCGCTCTGGTTCGTGGTCCAACTCGAGGAGTACCTGGAGCGTTCCGGCGACCGGCAAATGGTGGACGCGCTACAGCCCAAGGTGATGGCGCTGTTCGATTACTTCAAGCCGTTCCGGAACCAGGACGGACTACTTGAGAAGCTGCAGCGCTGGGTCTTCGTCGAGTGGTCCGAAGCGAACAAGTTCACCCAGGACGTGAACTATCCGAGCAACATGCTTTACGCCGCCGCGCTCGACGCAGCCGGCCGCATGTACGCCAAGCCTGAGCTGAGCGCGCAGGCCGCCTCCATTCGCGATGTCATCCGCAAGCAGTCCTTCGACGGGGAATTCTTTGTGGATAACGCGGTCCGCAAGGAGGGGCGCCTGGAGGTCACGCGCAACCGCAGCGAAGTCTGCCAGTACTTTGCCTTCTACTTCGGTGTGGCCACCCCGGAAACGCACGCCGCGCTCTGGCAGAAGCTCGAGCGCAGCTTCGGTCCGGATCGCAAGAAGACCGGCGCATTTAAGGAGATTCACGCCGCCAATTCCTTCATCGGAAACGTGCTCCGCCTGGAGTTGCTCTCGCGGCGCGGGTTGGGGCAGCAGATCCTGGACGAATCGGTCGGTTATCAGCTTTACATGGCGGACCGCACGGGAACATTGTGGGAGAATGACGGAGCTTATGCGAGCTGCAATCACGGCTTCGCGTCGCACGCGGTGAAGGTGCTGTACCGCGACGTGCTGGGTATCTATAGCGTGGATCCTGCGGTCAAACGGATCGTGCTGCGCATACCGAGTTCCGACTTGAACTGGTGTGAAGGCCGCATTCCGCTCGCCGACGGCGGCTTATCCTTGCGGTGGTGGAGAGAGGGCGACGAGGTCATGTATCACCTCGACTCGCCCGCGAACTATCGCATCTCAGTAGAAAACCGCACGGGACGCAAGCTGCTGGAGCGCTGAGGAGCGTTACTTGATCCCCGGCAGTATGCGCACCATGTCGGCGATCAATTCCCGCTCCGCGGGGTTATAACGTTCCGCGAACCAGGGGCTAGCCATGCGCGTTTGCCGCTCGCCGGGCGTCATTCTGCTCAAGCGAAAAGCCTGGCGGCGCAACTGGAGCCGCCTGGGAGGAGAGACCTCGGCCAACCGCCGCGACAGCCCCCGGAGCGCCTCCTGCTGGGCGGGAGGCATTTTGCGGAAAGCTTCGTAGCGTTCCCTGAGGCACCCGCGCTGCTCCGGGCTGAGCTGCTGGAACCGCTCCAGGCGTTCTTCCAGGCGCTTGCGGCGCCACGGAGGCAGCCGCTCCAGCACCTTGGCGCGATCTTCCGGAGACATGTCCAGCAGCCGCTCGATGGCCGGGAGCGGTTCCCGATGCCGTCCACCGGTCCGGCTGGGCTGGGCGAACAGGCCCCTGGCCGTTACCGCCAGCAGCAGTAACGTAAGCGATCTGGGACCAAAGGTCATAGTTGCTCGGCTCCGGCAGCCGCCTCTGGAGGCGCCAGATACAGCTGCTTCAACATATCGATATCGTCCAGCGTCTTTTCCACCTGGTCGATATCGACCGTGTCGGCTTTCCTCACCACGACGGCGGGGTTCGTACCTTCCGGAACGCGCAACAGCAGCACGGCGGCAATCACCACGGCCGCGGCGGCAATTGGAACGGCAGGACGCCAGATGCACGCCCACCAGACGGCCCGGCCCGTCTGATCGAGGCGCGCACCGAGACGCGCATCAAAGCCCGCCGAGACCGGTTCAGCCTTCCAATCGTCCAGCGCCGACCAGACCATGGCCTGCGTCTGGCAGAATTCGCGGCATGCCGGGCATTGTTCCAGATGCCGCTCCACCTCGGCCACCGCAGCCACATCCAGCGTGCCGGCGCAGTAGTCGATCAGGACCTGCGAACTTTCCCGCGCTTTAGCTGGACATTCCACTTTCGTTTCTCCTTATACACAATCCGCCAGCCGCCCGCGCAAGTACTCGTATGCGCGGAACAGCAGCGACTTCACGGCCGGCTCCGAACAACCGAGAGCGGCGGCGATCTGCGCGTACCCCATCTCTTGGTACTTGTGCATCAGCACGGCGGCGCGCTGCCTGCCGGGCAAATTCTGGATCGCTTCGCGGACGCGGTCGAGCCGGACCTCGCGCAGCATCTCCTGCTCGACGTTAGGACGCGGGTCGGGCACCTGGCGGGGTTTCGCCTCATAGGCTTCCACGTCCAGGCTTTCCATGCCTCGTTCGCCCTTGCGGTCCCGCAAGTGATTCAGCGCGACGTGCGTGGCGATGCGAAACAGCCAGGTAGTGAACTTCGCGGAAGGCTCATAAGCCGTCCTGGCCCGGTAGACTTTCAGGAAAACCTCCTGGGCGAGTTCCTCGGCCACGGCCTGGTTGCCCACCATGCGGTACAGGAAGTGGAGGACGGGCCCGCGCTGTCGCGCCAATAGCGCATCGAAACTCGCCTCGTCGCCGTCCTTGGCCCGGAGCATGAGCTCAGCGTCCCGCTCCACGGCAATCGCGGCCATATCTTCTTTAACCCGGAAAGCGCGAAAAGGTTGCGGAGCCGGTTTACCACAGCCCATGAAACTACCTCAAGACCCGGCCAGGACTTACTCGCCTTTGAGTGAGCGTTCCATCAGTTCCCGGATGGCCTCGCGCGGAGGCCGGCCCAGTCTCATTATGGCGTACATCTGCTCGGTGATCGGCATTTCTACGCCATGCAGGCGCGCCAGATCCACGGCCGCCGTCGTGGTCTCGACACCTTCGGCCACCATGCGCATTGAGGCGAGAATCTCGTCGAGCTTGCGCCCTTTGGCAAGCTCCGTGCCGAGTTGCCGGTTGCGGCTGAGCGCCCCCGTGCAGGTGAGTACCAGATCGCCCAGACCGGCAAGACCGGCCAGCGTCTTCGGCCGTCCTCCCATCGCCACGGCCAGGCGCGTGATCTCGGCCAGGCCACGCGTAATGAGCGCCGCCATCGTGTTATTCCCAAGGCCCAGGCCGTGGCAAATGCCGGCGCCGATGGCGATCACGTTCTTCAGCGCCGCGCCAAGTTCTACGCCAACGATGTCGTTGTTGGTGTACAGACGGAAACTCGGGCCGGAGAATGCGGCCTGGACGTCGCTCGCTAGGCGCTGATCCGTCGAGGCGATGGCCACCGCCGCCGGTTCCCCGCGCGCCACCTCCTTGGCGAAGGTGGGCCCGGAAAGCGCGCCGACACGCGGCGCAAAGCGTGCGCCGGCCACTTCCTCCACCACTTGCGTCATCCGCAGCAGGGTACCGTTCTCGATGCCCTTGGTGGCGCTGACAAAAAGCATGGCCGGATCGAGAAACGGCAGCATGGCTTTGTAAGTGCGCCGCGCGTGCGCCGACGGCATCACGCCCAGCACGATCTGGGCGCCGGCAAGCACTTCCTCAAAACTGGTCGAGACCCGGACGTTTTCCGGCAGCCTGGAATCGGGCAGAAACACGTCGTTCACGCGCGTGGCGGCCATCCGCCCGGCGAGGTCGGCTTCATACACCCACAGCCGCACGTGCTCGAAGCGCGGAGCCAGCAGTACCGCCAGGGCGGTCCCCCAGCTACCCGCTCCCACAACGGCGAGTTCCTGGTAACGTTGAACGGTCAAGATTTCTTGCTCCCGAAGGAAAACTTATGCTCGCAGCCTTTCGCAAGCCGCGCGATATTCGCGTGGTGCCGCACAATGACGAACAATCCGGCTATTGCTGCGGCCCACACAACGGCCGAGGGCGGATGAGAGATCAGCCAGACCGCCAGCGGGAACGTGCCGCAGGCCAAAATCGAACCTAGCGAAATGTAGCGCGTCGCGGCTACAACGACGACGAACACCCCCAGCACGGCCAGTAGCGGCAGCGGCGCGAGATACAAAAATGCGCCTATGAAGCTCGCTACCGCCTTGCCGCCACGAAAGTTCAGAAAGACGGGAAACGCGTGGCCGGCCATGACGGCCAGCGCCGCCAAGCTCATCCACAAGGGCGAGGAGCCCGTCAGTAGCGCGGCGATCCACACCGCCGCAGAACCCTTGGCAATGTCCAGCAGCAGCGTGACGATGCCGGCGGCGCGGCCCGTGGTGCGCAGGACATTGGTGGCGCCGATATTCCCGCTACCGCTCGAACGCACATCCTGGCCGGTCTTCCATTTCACCAGCAGGTAACCGAACGGGATAGCGCCGAGCAGATATGCTATCAGAAGTACGAACGAAGGCATCATGGTCTTTCTAATGGGAATTCGGCAATCGCGCGGTATTCGGAACCGCCCGGCTTCAAAATGCTCTGGTACAGAAAAAAGCCGCCGGCCATGAACTGGCCGAAGTCCGGATTGACAATCGCATCGACGGCGTTTCGCAGCGCTGTCAATGAAACCGGGTCCTTGATGCGCGCCAGCGTCAGGTGAGGCGAAAAAGGCCTGCCTTCCACCGGAACGCCTAACCTCACGAGGCTCCGTTCCGTCTCTCGCGCCAGTTCCTCCAGACCGGGGCCGGCGTTCACCCCTGCCCAGAATACCCGCGGGTGGCTTGGATTCGGAAACCATCCGAGGTTGCGCACCGCAATGTGGAGCTTCGGGCGCGGCGGGAGTGCGTTGAGGACAGCGGCCAGTTCATCGACGCGCTCGTCGGGCCACTCCCCAATGAACTTCGTCGTGATGTGCAGGTTCTCCACCGGACTCCACTTGATCCGCGCCGTCGGGCGCAAGGTGTCGAGCAACCTGGTGAGCCGTGTCTTGATTTCAGCGGGTAATTCGATACCAGTGAACAGGCGCATGAGTTTGGTACTTTGCTATTGTCGAATGAAAACGCAGAAGGTTTCAACGAATTGGATGGACCGCTTATCCTTTGAGCGCCTGGAGGCGGAGTCTTCCGTCCTGCCGCGCGGCTTCTTCGGCCGCCCTACGGAACAGGTGGCGCGGGAACTGCTTGGCAAGATCCTGGTCCACGGCCGCACGGCCGGCATGATCGTCGAAGCCGAAGCGTACCTTGGCTTGAACGACAGAGCCTCCCACGCATACCGCGGGCCGAAAGGCCGCAATCGTGTCATGTTCGGCCCCCCCGGCCACGCCTATGTGTATTTCATCTACGGCATGTACGAGTGCGTGAATGCGGTCACCGAGGCTGACGGCACACCCGGCGCCGTCCTGATTCGCGCCCTGGAGCCGCTAACCGGGATCGAACTGATGCACCAGCGCCGGCCCAAGGCCCGCTCCATCGAGGATCTGGCTTCCGGCCCCGGCAAGCTCACCATCGCGCTGGGTATTACGCGCCGTCTGAACCGGGCGGACCTTACGGCCGGCGAATTGACGGTACGGGAATGGCGCGGCGCCCCTCCCATCGAAATCGACGTCACACCGCGCATCGGCATTCGCCACGCCGCCGACTGGCCGCTGCGATTCGTCGTACGCGGCCACCCTTGCTGTTCAAAGGTGGCCAACGGGCGGCCGTTGAGCGCCCTGCGTTAAATTGGCAGTATGCTCAAGCCCACGATTTTCCGCGAATACGATATCCGAGGGATCGCAGATCAGGAGTTGCTCAGTCCCGACATTGAGCTGCTGGGACGCGCCATCGGGACCTACCTCCAGCGTGAAAGGGGCCGGAAGGTGAATCTAGGGCGCGACTGCCGCCTGAGCGGGCCGCGCCTGGCAGACGCCATCCGTAAAGGCTTGCTGGAAAGCGGCTGCGACGTCACCGACCTCGGCGTTGTGCCGACGCCGCTGCTGTACTATTCGACCTTTCATCTGAATGCGGACGGCGCGGTCATGATCACCGGCAGCCACAATCCGCCGGACTACAACGGATTCAAGGTGGTCAGCGGACGTTCGACGATTTTCGGCGCCGAAATTCAAAAGATCCGCGCCTTGATGGAGAGCGGTGACCTCAACAGCGGAGCGGGGGCTCTCTCCACCTGCGATGTGGTCACGCCGTACGTGGATGAAATCGCGGCGCAATTCCAGCCGCCCAAGCGCGTCAAGGTAGTGTTGGATGCGGGCAACGGAACCGCAGGCCCGGTCATGCACCGGCTGCTTGAGAAGATCTGCCCCGGGGCCGTGGAGCTGTTCTATGAGATGGACGGCAACTTCCCGAACCACCATCCCGACCCCACTGTCGTCAAGAACCTCGTCCAACTGAAAGAGACCGTCGCCCGGCACAAAGCCGACCTGGGGATCGCCTTCGATGGCGACGCCGACCGCATCGGCGCCATCGACGACCAAGGCGAAATCGTCTGGGGCGACCAGCTTCTGACCATCTACGCGCGCGAGATCCTGACCCGGAAGCCCGGCGCCACGTTCATCGGAGAGGTGAAATGTTCCCAGGTGATGTACGACGAGTTGCGCCGGCTGGGCGGCAACGCCATCATGTACCGCACCGGGCACTCGCTGATCAAGGCGAAGATGAAGGAAGTGAACGCCGAACTGGCCGGCGAGATGAGCGGCCACATGTTCTTCGCGGACCGCTACTACGGCTTCGACGATGCGCTTTATGCCGCCTGCCGGTTGATCGAAATCGTGGCCGCCTCCGGCCTGCCGCTCTCGGCCCAGCTTGCGGGGCTGCCAAAGATGGTCTGCACTCCGGAATTGCGGGTGGATTGCCCGGACGAGAAGAAGTTCCAGGTTGTGCAGTACGTGGTGGATCACTTCCGTAAGATCCGCAAGGTACTGGACGTTGACGGCGCGCGCGTCCTGTTCGATGGAGGATGGGGGCTCGTACGAGCGTCCAATACGCAGCCTATCCTGGTCCTACGCTTCGAGGCACCGAACGAAGAACTGCTTGCCGCCTATCGCAAGGAAGTGGAAGACGTAGTGGCCCAGGCCAAGGCTGCGGCTGGAGTCTGAACTTCGCAGTTTCAGTTCTTCGATCCTACGGTTTCCGTGCGGCCTGCCAGCGGTTTCACGACGTCCCCGCCGCAAACTCCGACGCCTGTGTCGACCAGAGCGTTCAGGAAGTTGAAGAAGACGGCGTAAACCAACTGCTCGGTCACGGGTTGACGTCCGGGCATGCGGAAACCGATCGGCAATTCCTTCAGAAGTTGCACGCGCACGGAGTTCGATTGGATGTAGCCGGCCCGATCGCGCCGGTTGGCCAGCCGCATGGGCGTCTGCAATACCATGCCGGTAACCCCGTCGACGTAAAACTGGCAGCGCGAAAACCAGCCCAGGTTTCCGGCATCCGCGGCATCGAACAGAAGTAAGGGGCCTTCCCGCCCAGTGGCTGTCAAATCGATAGTGAGGACGCGCCGCTCATCCTCGATCGTGCATTCGAACGACGCCTGCTTGGCGATGTTGGATACAAAATCCGGATCGAGCTCCAGCGAGATCAGTTTGTGTTCGCCTGCCTGGATAACTTGCACTAATCTCCATTCTACTCGGCGCTGGCAGCTATGGGAACCGATGAGCCCGCTATAGTAAAGGGAAGATGCCGAAAGCCGATTGGCAACCCGCGCCAGCGCTGGTCTTATTTGATATCGACGGAACCCTGATCCGCCGCGCGGGTGCCCATCACCGCGAAGCCCTGGTGGAAGCGGTGCGCCGCGTCACCGGAATCGATGCGACCACCGGCCACATTCCCGTCCAGGGCATGCTGGACCGGGACATTTTGCGCATCATGATGCAGGACGCCGGCGCTTCGGCTGCGCTGATCCGCCGTTCGATGCCGGATATCTGCGCGGCCGCCGAACGCATTTACGCCCGCCGCTGCCCGGACCTTCGCCGGCGCGTGTGCCCCGGCGCGCGAGGCTTGCTCTGGCGCCTGTTCCGCAGGCACATCCCAGCGGCGCTGGTTACCGGCAACTTGACGCGCATCGGCTGGACCAAGATGGAGCGCGCGGGGCTGCGGCGGTACTTATGTTTCGGCGCTTTCGCGGAGATGGCGCCGGATCGCGCCGGCTTGACGAGGATGGCCATCCGCGAAGCCCGGCGCCAGGGCTGGATCGGCCCGAAAGCCAAGGTGACCCTCATCGGCGACCATCCCAACGACGTGAAGGCCGCCTTTGCCAACGGCATCCGCTCGATGGCGGTGGCCACCGGCTTGACCGGCAAACAGGAACTCGCCGAACATGGGCCTGACCTTTTGCTCGACGATTTGAGATCCTTGACTGTGGACATGCTTCTCGCATGAAGAACCAGGAAGCACAATCGCTGGCAGTGAAACGGGCGGAAGTGGAGTTCCACAACTTCGCTTCCCTGGGCGAACCGGAGCGCGCGCTCGCCGTTTACGCCGCCGAGAACGTCCGCCGCGGCGCGTTGATCCGCAAGTATCGTGATTTCATCGGCGAGTTCTCGCCTTTCCTGGAGATCGGCGCGAACGCCGGCCATACGAGCTATCTGCTGGCTAATGAGTTCGGCGCCGATGGTTTTGCTTTAGACATTTCCGCCGACAGCCTGCGCTACGGCACGGCGCTTCAGCGGATCTGGAATTTCCCGCGGGCGCCGATTCGCGTGGCCGGCGATGCGCTACATCTGCCGTTCCGGGACAACTCCCTCCGGTTCGTGATGACCTACCAGACACTCAGCCAGTTCATGGACATCGAGAGCGTCTTCCTGGAGGTGAAGCGCGTCCTGGCTCCCGGCGGTGTGTTTGTGCTCGCGGAAGAGCCGCTGCGGCGCGCGTTGACTCTGAGCCTCTATCGTTGCCCCTACTACGACACCATGAAGCCCTGGGAGCGCAAGCTCCACGACTGGGGGTTGCTGGGCTACCTGGTGCGCGACGTCATCGGGGCCGAGCAGGAAGAGAGCTTCGGGATCCGCCAGAACCACAGCATGAACGCGCGGCAGTGGCATGACCTGATCCGCAAGCACTTCGCCGATCAGCGCTACGACATCTTCGTGCGAGCCACGGGGTGGGGCGAGCGTTCCATGAAGCGTCTGGCGGTGATGCTCGATCCCTACCGTTCCGAGTGGCGCGCGGCGCGCTTGCTTGGAGGCACACTCGCCGCGTTTTGCCGCAAAGCCGGCGGCCCCGCCCAGCAAGCCGCGGCACCCGGCAGGCTGGAAGATTGTTTGCAGTGCCCGGATTGCGCCGGCGCCCTCCAACGCGACGAGGCTGGCACGCTGCGCTGCGACTGTGGTTTTGAGGCTGCCGAGGAAGGCGGAGTGTACAACCTGATCCGCTCCGAGGAGCGCAAGGAACTCTATCCGGGCAGGCGGGACGACATCATCGATTTCTCGCTACCCGGCCACGAAACCCAGTTGTTGGAGGGATGGGAGGAGTTGGAAGGCGTTTACGGCAACAAGTACCGCTGGATCAATGAGCACGCCGCAGCGCGCCTGGTCCGGGTGACCGCGGGTCCGCAGCGGCTTCGCATTCGCGGCCACGCCCAGGAAGGGATTTTCGCGCAAGGCCAGCCTGTACGCCTGGAAGCGGCCGCCAACGGCCGGCGCGTGGGCCGCTGGACACTGGAGCGCCACGGTCTGTTCGTGCTCGAAGCCGACGTGCCCGACGCCGAAGAATACCGGATCGACCTTTACGCCTCGCCCTCCTGGACCGCCCCGCCCGACACGCGGCGGTTTACCGTCACGATCAGCATGATTCGCCTCATTGACCGGCAGCAGAACGATTCTCTGATCTGTCATTGAACTTCTGTCTTCAGCCGTGCGTAATAGCCAAATGAGGAGGAGTATGAGCAATTCAATCCTGACCTCTTTCCTGCCGGCAACACTGCTGTTACTTGCTGGTTGCGGCATCGAAGGGCTCGACGGTTTCGCCAGTTCGCAGCGGTTCCAGGAAGATTTCCATTACACCTACACTTTGGCCCCCGGGGGGCGGATCTCCGTCGACAACACCAACGGCAGCGTCGAGGTGATCGGTTGGGAAAAGGACTCTGTCGACGTCTCGGGCACCAAGTACGCCAGCACCGAAAGCCTGCTCAAGGACGTGAAGGTGGACATCGCCACCTCGCCGTCCGAGGTTCGCATCCGCACGCTTCACCCGTCGGGGCGGCGCGGCGGCTTCGGCGCCAAGTACGTCCTGCGGGTTCCGCACAAGACAATCCTTGACCACATCGAGTCCACCAACGGTAGCCTGCGAGCGGAAAGCGTGGAAGGATCGGCGCGGCTGCACACCACCAACGGCAGCGTTCGCATTTTCAAGCTTCACGGTGAAATAGACATCCAGACCAGTAACGGCAGCATTGAAGCTACGGATAGCGAAGGCGCCGCCACAGCGCGCACTACCAACGGTTCGGTGACCGTGGACGGCTTGCGCGGCTCGCTCGACGCCAGCACCTCCAACGGGCGCATCCGCGCTAGAATTGCGCAAACGGACCCTGGGAAAATCCTCCGCGCCTCAACCACCAACGGCAGTATCGAGCTGACCATGGAGTCGTTCAAAGACAACGACGTGCGCGCCTCGACCACCAACGGTTCCATCACCGTGCGACTGCCCTCTTCCCTGAACGCCCGCCTTCGCGCCAGCACCTCTAATTCGCGCATCACGACCGACTTCGACGTCACGCTGAAGGGCGGCACGCAGAGCAAGAACCGGCTGGACGGCAACGTGGGCAGCGGCGGCCCGCTCATCGACCTGTCCTCCACCAACGGCGGCATCAAGATCCTGAAGTTGCAGTAGCGCTGCTTGCGCCTGGGGACCCGGCTGCGCGAGGCTGTTGTTCATGAATCCCCTGACGCTGCTGGTGGCGGGCAACCCGGCCGAGCGCGCACTCTCGTTGTTGGAGCGTCTGCCGGCCGATACACGCATCGCGGTGAGTGAGAATCCCACCGCCTTCGGCAAGCTTGCCGGTGAAGCGGACGCGATCCTGGACGCCTGGAGCGCGCCCGGCGTGCTCGAAGCGGTCTTCGCCATGTGCCCGCGGGTGCGCTGGGTTCACTCGTTGACTGCGGGCGTCGAGAATATCCTATTCCCCGCCCTGGTTGCTAGCTCCGTTCCGCTCACCAATTCGCGAGGCGTGTTCAGCCGCTCGCTGGCGGAATTCGTCGTAGCTGCCATTTTATACTTCGCAAAGGACTTTCGCCGCATGATCCGTAGCCAGGAGGCACGCGTCTGGGATCGCTTCGACGTTGAGGAGGTTTACGGCCGCACCCTGGCCATCCTTGGTTTCGGCGAGATCGGCCGGCATACGGCCCGCCTGGCGTCCGCCCTGGGCATGCGCGTTACGGCATTGCG
>Ga0208695_1001065_pt1 | contig 24344 bp, 24 predicted proteins | sample AD_UKC111_MetaG_FD_184449 | JGI IMG/M metagenome (GOLD analysis project Ga0208695, IMG submission 184449) | Active sludge microbial communities of municipal wastewater-treating anaerobic digesters from Hong Kong - AD_UKC111_MetaG (SPAdes)... | ecosystem: Engineered > Bioreactor > Anaerobic >...
TTCGAGAAAGCAGCTGAGAATGAATGATTCAACATCCGATGTAATTACTGCTGCAGATCTTTCATATGTTTTACGTACATCAGGATGGGTGTTGCCTTCACAATATTTTTTAACGGTCTGCCTAGATTATATAACGAACGTGTTCTAAAACATGTTTATTATAGCATTTTAAGGAGGACATATGAAAAGATTTATCAGCATTTTATTGGTACTAGTTTTAATATTTGGCTTGACAGCTTGTGGTCAAAACACAAACACGGGCAATGAAAAACCTGCAGGCGAAGAACCTGCAAATGAGACGCCTGATACTGAGACTGAAGCCGGCCTTAAATTTACACCCGGCAAATATACAGCTTCTGCAATGGGCATGAAAGGTGACGTTACAGTAGAAGTTGAAGTGGATGAAACCAGCATTAAATCGGTTAAGGTAGTTGATAATGTTGACACCAAGGGTATAGCAGATGCAGCGATCGAAGTAATCCCTGCAAAAATCGTTGAGGGACAAACTTTGGCGGTTGATACTGTGAGCGGAGCTACAATGACATCCTTCGGAATATTAAGAGCTGCTGAAGCAGCCTTAAAGAATGCAGGCGCTGACGTATCCTTGCTGAAGGTTAAGGCAGATAAGAAAGAATTATCGGCGGGACCCGCTCAAGAATATGATGTTGTTATAGTTGGTTCAGGAGCATCCGGTTTATCAACGGCAATCCAGTTAACAAAAGACAGTGACTTGAAAGTATTGGTTTAGGAAAAGCTTGCATATCCCGGAGGTTCATCCAGGGTTTGCGGCGGCGGAATCTGGGCAATCGGAGGTTCTGTAATCAACAAGAATGTGGGAGTAGATTATACTGCTGACGAATATATTGAATTCATGGAAACATTAGGTGGGACAACCCTTAACAGAGATTTGATGAAAAACATACATAAGGTTTCGGCTGAAACTTTTGATTACCTGGTAGAGAAGGGACTCCCGGTTAATGTAACAAACAAGAGCCTTGGACACCCCGCATCCAATTTCCCTGTTGCCTGGTCCAATGTAAATTCAACAGTGAAATACAATGAAGGTTACGGCGGAAAATCAATAATGGACTTTATATATGAGCTGGCACTGGAAAACGGAGCCGAGGTAAGACTTAATTCAAAGGTTACTTCACTGGTTGTTGAAAACGGCAGCGTAAAAGGGGTTAATGTTGAAGGTCTTGACAGCAAATATACAGTAAATGCAAAGAAAGTAGTTCTTGCAACCGGCGGATTTACAAGAAACGTTGAAATGATAAAAGAGCTTGCCCCTGACTATGCATCAGTATTTGCCTTTACGGGAGCAGGAAGTACCGGTGATGGTATAACAATGACAAGAGACTTGGATACGGTTATTGTCGGCGAAGGAATGATGGGACTTACAGGTTATAATCCAAATTACGGCTATTATGGCGCTGAAGGAGCTATAGCCAGAAAGGGACAAATATACATTAATAAAGACGGTAAGCAGTTTGGAGCAGAGAAGGCCTTCTATGGTGAAACCTTAGCTTTATTCAATAACCAGACAGACCACATGGCTTATGCAATCTGTGACCAGAACAACAGTGATGTGGAAGGCTTTGAAAACGGAGTTAAAGCAGGCATAGTTACAAAGGCTGATACTATTGAAGAATTAGCAACCAAATTGGATGTAGATAAAGATGCCATGATTCAGACCGTAAAAGAAAACGGATTAGAATATGGTCCATATTATGCAATGGAAGTTAGACCTTTGTTCATCGGCTCAATACCGGGACTTAAAGTAACAGAAAACACAGAAGTTGTAAACAGCAAGGGCGAAGTAATACCCAATTTGTATGCAGTCGGAGAATTGACATTCGGTAATACCTTTAATGACTATTATCCGTCATCCGGAACAGGAATGGGTACATCAATATATACCGGAGCAATTGCAGCAAGACATATTGTTGCGCAACTAAGCAAATAATTACCTCCTTATTGTACCAGGCACCTTCCCCCCTGGTGCCTGGTACCAAAAATATATAATATATATAACGCTTTGTAGAAATTACAGAGCGTTATTTTTTCTGTCAAAATGATTTGTTTATTGTATTTTTTTGTTATATCCATATATATTTGGTTTGCTTTTCAAACACATTTTATTTATACTATGAACAAGTACAGGTGTCCGGCACCGGAAGGATTGGTGGTTGAAAAATGATTTATGTTGCTTTGCTTCGGGGTATAAACGTCGGCGGGAAAAATCAAATTAATATGAAGAATCTAAAAAAATGCTTTGAAGACGCAGGTATGAGGAAGGTAACCACATATATTAATTCAGGCAATGTGATATTTGAAGATACCGACCATACTAAGGGAGAAATAACAGCATTATTGGAAAAAGCTATTTATGAGGATTTTTTATTGGACATAAAGGTCTTAATCCGCAGCATTGATGATTTTGAATTAATTGTAAAAGCCTTGCCTGACCATTGGAAAAATGATAATGATATGAAATGTGACGTAATGTTTTTGTGGGAAGAGATAGACAATGAAACACTGATTAATGAATTAAGAATTAAACAGGATATAGAGACTGTCATGTATGTGCCGGGAGCTTTAGTATGGTCTGTTGATAGAGAATATTTGACTAAAAGCAGCTTATTGAAGCTGGCAGCTTCAGCTGTTTATAAAAAATGACTATCAGGAATGTAAATACCACCCGTAAGCTTTATGAAATCATGAAAGAAATTGTACAGGGCATAGCGTAATGAGTGCCAAGTACTTGAAAATTGCCCAAAGTTATAATTGTAAAACTTTAGAAATCTGATATAATGATACATGTAAGCCTTTAACTACTATTGGATAAATGAAAGGGGGATACAAATGAAGGCTGTAAAAAGAACAATTGCTTTGATATTATTCTTAATTCTGATAATTGGGAATCTTGCTTTTGCAGATGACCTAGTGATAATAAAAGAAAGAAAACCGTTAACGGATTTTGAAGGACACTGGGCAAGAGGAACTATTGAAAAATGGTTGGCTGCAGGAAGGGTATCCGGTTATCCGGATGGCAGTTTCAAGCCTGACAACAAGGTAACCCGAGCAGAGTTCGTAAAAATGGTTAACGGTATAATCAACTATAATAAACCAAATGATATAACCTTCAAGGATGTTCCGGCCACCGCGTGGTTTTATGACTACATAAGAGTAGCCCAAGCCATTGGGTATATTTCCGGCTATTCGGCAGATCAATTCGGGCCTGATGACCCCATAACCAGGGAGCAAGCTGCGGCAATACTGGCACGCATTCAATACTTGAGAGGCAATGCGGCAGGAGCCAACAGGTTCACCGATAAGGGCACCTTGTCAGGATGGGCCCTGGAAGCTGTGGGAGCTGCAACCGAAGCAGGCTTTATATCCGGCTATGTTGATGGAAGCTTCAAGCCGAAAAATAATTTGACAAGGGCCGAAGCCATAACCATGCTGGATAATGTGTTGGAAAATTCAAAGAATGTCATTGTATACAATGATGGCACTGAGCTTAAAGATATGGTTATCGAAGGCGATTTAATCATTGCCAAAACAGTCGGTGAAGGCAACGTATATCTGACAAACCTTGAAATAAAAGGTGATATTCAGGTTTACGGCGGCGGTCTGAATTCCATATACTTCAGGAATGTAAAAGTTGCCAGGATTGAAGTTATAAAGGACAAAGTAAGATTGGTTTTCGAAGACGGATCAGTAGTTGAAAACATTGAAGTTGGAGAAGAAACGGTAATTGTCAATGAGGATGGCCAAATCCAAACAATCACTGTAACTGATGCAGAAGGTGTTGTATTAACAGGTAATTTTGAAGAAGTTACGGTAAGCGGTGTTGAAAATATCACCCTTAAGAATGCTGAAATTGCCAAATTGATTGTCGAGGAAAAAGTAACCATTCTCGGCACCGGTACGATTAAAACATTGGAAGCCAATGCCGATGGCATCCTGTATGAAAAGAACGTTAAAATAGATAAAGTAGAATTAGGCGAAGGCGTTAAGGATAAGCCGGAGGTTATCAAGGAAGAAACCACCAGCAGTGACAGTCCCGTAGGTCTTCCACCACAGACATACAAAATTTCTGTTTCTGCAGTTATAGACGGTGTTGAATATAAGCCCTTGTTTACTACATCAAACTACACCGGAACTAAGAACATATCAGAATTCTTAAAAGATGAAGTTGTTGCTATATTAAATACAGAAAATTCAAACATTGCCCAATATTTTACAAAATTAAACAATAAACTTGGCAATTTAACAATTAATGGAACACAGGTAAATACTCCTGATGCAGTGGCAAAAATCAAAGCTAACTTGGCAGGTACAGAAATCGTTAAAGGTATAAGTGATAGTATATTTGATGATTCTGTGTTAGATGAAGCCGAAATGAAAGCTATATTAAATGCTTTCAAATTAAGTGACCTGGATAAATTAGATTCTATTAAGCTTGATAGAACAATTGAATATAACGGGACTATCACAGACCCGGAAATCAAAATTAAGGGTCAAGATAAAAACAGGGAAGAATTAATAGAATTCTTAACAACTGCAGGCAAATTAAGCATAAATAATTTCTTCAAGCAATATGGACCCACCGTGACATTAGAGATTATAGATGGTGAAAAAACAATATCGTTTACTGTATCCAAGGTTTAATCAAGATAAACCTGTAAATGAACAACAAAGATTAGGATAGGACGCATTTATTGCGTCCTAAACATATTAAAGAATGCGGAGAATGTTAATGAAAAAAATTATGCGATATATAACATTATTGATAATAATTGCTTTATTATCAACACATTATGATGCATTTGCTGCTGATGAAACCCCGGCAATTGTGTTTTCCGATTTAGACGAAACTCATTGGGCATATGAAGGGATATATAAACTAGTTTATGAAGGAATTATTGTCGGATATCCGGATGGAACATTCAAACCGGAAGGGAATATTACAAGGGCTGAATTGGTTAAAATAGTTAATATGGTATTTGGATTCACGGATAAACAGGAAACTACTTCTTTCTCAGATGTCAAGCCTGAAGACTGGTTCCACGATAATGTTCTTATAGCCCAGCAAGCCGGCTACATAGTGGGATATCCTGACGGGACATTTAAACCAAACGGCCTGATTACCCGAGAAGAGTTTTGCAAGATACTGGATGCAATAAATAATTTTATTGAGCTTCCCCTAAGCACCCCACCTGCAGACGAAGTATCCCCATGGGCGGTGGAATATGTCAACAGGGTTCTTGCAAACAGAATTATGTTCCTGGATGAAAACAACAATTTCAGGGCTGTTGAAAAGGCTACAAGGGCGGAAGTATGCGAAACCCTGGCAAAATTCATAATTGAGGATGCTGAAGAAAAATTTCCTTCTACGGGAGGGTCATCCGGCAGGTCATCAGATAAAGATGAATTAACCCAGAAAGAATTATATGAAATAATGGATAGGGTTATATTTGAATTGAGTACTGATGTTATTAATAATTTAGAAACTGAAGAGCAAAAAGAGATAATAAATGACATCATAAACAATATGATTGCATATAAAGAAAATAATAACCATGACTACAGAAAAGCTGCTGAACAAGCATATGAAAAATATAAAAAGCTCAGTGAAAATGAACGAGAAACACTGAAATATGAAGTTCAAATACGTAATGCAACTAAGGATTTGTTGATTTTGCAGGAATTCTTCTTCCCGGATGTGGAAATATAATTCTTTTACGGTGTCTTTCATGGTTCCCGTTACTGGTGCATGGCACCAGGGTGACTGGCACCAACATGATTGAGGAGACAGTATGAGAAAGTCTATTAAAATTTTATTGGTGATTTTGGCGGTCATATTAATGGCAGCAGGTGCCCTTGTTGTATGGCAGTATGACAATATTTCTGCCCTTATTAAGGGCTTGAGCAGCTCTTCCGAAGATTTGGCCGTTAAAATCGATGAACACAGGAACAAAGTAAAAACCGAAATAGAAAAGTATGTTCCAAAGCCCATAGAAGATATTTCTGCCGAAGATGAGAAAAAGTTAATATTAGGTGAAATCAGCCTGGAAGAAGTTGCTGAAAAATATAAGCTTCCCCTTGAATACATGAAGGATGATATTAATAATAAGATTCCTGACAAGAAACCGGTTGCATCTGTCAATGAATCACCAAAACCTTCAGTTAATAAACCCGTTGACAAGAACAAGTTAATTGAAGAAGAAATAAGTAACAGCCTGGCTCAGCTCTATGCCCTGAAAGCCAAGTATGTTAATAAATTAGGTGAATTGGAAAGAGAAGTTAAAGAGCAGTATTTAAACCTTCCTAAATCGAAACAAAACAAGGAAGGGAAAAAGGAACTGGTAATGGCTAACATCGATTATGTGGCAAATCTTGAAAAAACATGTGATTCAGAGGTAGACAAGGTAGTTGCGGAACTGGAAAAGAAATTGAAGGAACTGGGAGGGGACCTTGAAATAATTCAAATAATCAAGGACGCCTACGACGAAGAAAAGGAATTGAAAAAGTCATATTATTTAAGTTTATATAACGAATAAGTTTACTTGCGGCACCGCAGGCAGGCGTCGTTAAATATAGGGGGAAGAGATGGATATTACGATTATACATGGACAGGCTCACAAGGGAAGCACATATCATATTACGGATATGATAAGGGAAAGGATTAGCTCTGATGATACAGAGTAAAAATTACAAACCGGGTTAATCTGATATCTGAAGATATAAAGAACGACATAAATAATGTAAAGCCTAATGTTAAAACGAAATTTTTATTTAACGTACTGAGAAAGATGCAAATCGGGAATGATTACAATATGACTGACAGAAGCCACTGGGAGAATAACGGGTGGCTTGGCAGCCAAAGACCTTGGAAGTAAAATGAGGGATAGCAAGATGATGATTGATAATCTTCGTTCAGTTATCACAGAAAATGAAATCGTTGATTTTATTAAAGAATTAGTGGCAATACCAAGTCATGCCGGTATTGAAAATCAAGAAACAAGGGTTGCCGAATGCATACATGGGCTCTTTGTTAAGGAAGGAATAGAATCTGAAGTTGTTCATGTTGCTGACGGCAGGTCTAATGTCATTGCCAGGTTAAAAGGCAGTAATAAGGGGAAAACCTTATTGTTGACCGGTCATTTGGATACCGTTCCTCCATACGATATGCCCGACCCCTTCGCATTGAAATATGACGGAGAAGTTTTGACGGGGCGTGGTGTGGTTGATATGAAGGGGCAGTTGGCTTGCATGATTTACAGCATTATAGCAATCAAGAGAGCCGATATAAAGTTAGGGGGAGATTTGATTTTTGCCGGTGTCATTGATGAAGAAGAAAAAAGCCTGGGAACCATAGATTTAATTGAAAAGGGCATTAAGGCGGATGCTGCAATAGTTGGCGAACCCACGAACTTTAATATATGCATTTGCCACAGAGGCTTGGAATGGTTTGAAATCCAATTTCATGGCAAGACCGTTCACGGGGGAGCCCAAAAAGAAGGGGTCAATGCTATTCTATTGGCCTCAAATTTTATTCAAAAGATCCAGGAAAAACTAATGCCTAAAATAGAAGAAGAAACCCACCCTATTATCGGGACCTCATCAATGAATTACGGGACTATAAAGGGCGGAACCCAGCCAAGCACGGTTGCAGGTGATTGTGTTCTTAAAATTGACAGGAGATGGGTTCCCGGCATAAAGTATGGTGATATTATAAAAGAATACCGGGATATTATTGACGAACTGTCACAAGAAGATAAAAACTTCAAGTGTACCTTTAAAGTCATGGATGAAAGCGTGATGAAGGATGGCTATGTGCATGAACCCATGGAAATTGACATCAATCACCCGATTGTAAACATCACTAAATCCGTTGCAAAAGAAGTTTTAAACAAAGAACCTGAGCTTACATATTTTCCGGCTTGGACAGACGGAGGGCTATTAAGCACCTATGCCAAAATTCCGACTATAGTATTTGCGCCAGGCAACTTAAAAAGTGCCCACTCTTCCAATGAGCATTTGGAAATAGAACAAATAATGCCTGCTGCTTTGATATATTCATTGATTGCTGCAGATTATTGCCATTAAACAATGCCAAGCACCAATGAATGGTGCCTGGTACCGTAATTTTGTTGTTTTATGCTGTAAATTTCAGTATAATGGAAATGATATATAGCGGTGCTATTCCGGTGCCATGCACCACAGTCGGTGCCTGGCACCGAAGAAGAAAAAACTATTAGAGGAGATTATACATATGACTGATTATACAACAAACAATTCATGGCAGAGCGGTGAGAAAAAAATGGAGTGGGTCCAGTCATACATGCCTGTACTCACATCAATAAGGGATAGATTTATTGAAGAAAAACCCTTTACCGGCCTGAGAATAACAATGTCCATACATTTGGAGGCAAAAACAGCTTATCTGGCTACAGTGCTCAGAAGCGGGGGGGCACAGGTCAGCGTTACGGGCTGTAACCCCCTGTCAACCCAGGATGATGTAGCGGATGCCTTGAGAAATATGGGTTTTGAGGTTCATGCCAAGCATGGGGCAAGCCCGGAGGAGTACGTTGACCACCTTAAAAAAGCTCTGTCAATAAAGCCTCATCTCATTATTGATGACGGGGGAGACCTAATAGAGCTCTTGCATGGAGAGTGCGGAGAGCTTGGTGATTTACTTATTGGCGGGTGCGAGGAGACCACAACGGGCATTCACCGCCTGAAGGCGCGAGTTGCTGCCGGGAAACTGAAATACCCGATGATATCCGTCAATGATGCAGAGTGCAAATACATGTTTGACAACCGTTATGGTACCGGCCAGTCTGTATGGGATGCCATAATGAACACCACAAACAATATTGTGGCATCAAAGAATGTGGTAATAGCGGGCTTCGGCTGGTGCGGCAAGGGAGTGGCCATGAGAGCAAAGGGGTTGGGAGCCCGGGTTACGGTTACGGAGGTTAATCCCATAAGAGCCCTTGAAGCAGCCATGGAAGGCTACGAAGTTAAGACCATGGATGAGGCAGCCCCTCATGGAGACATCTTTATATCAACCACCGGCTGCAACAAGGTTATTACCCGCCGCCATTTTGAAGTTATGAAGGACGGAGTCCTTTTAGCCAATGCAGGGCATTTTGATGTTGAGGTTGATAAAAAGGACCTTGAAAGCTTGGCAGTTGAGGTCTTCCCAAGGAAGAACAACATCACCGGATACAGAATGAAGGATGGAAGGATTTTGAACCTCCTAGGGGAGGGAAGGCTGGTAAATTTAGCAGCAGGTAACGGCCACCCGGCTGAAATTATGGACATGAGCTTTGGTATTCAGGCCCTTTGTCTTGAATACCTGGCTAAGAACGGCAGGGACCTGGCACCGGGTGTCTATGATGTACCAAAGGCCATTGATGAATCGGTGGCAAGGGTAAAATTGGCATCCATGGGTCTTAAGACGGATAGCCTCAGTCCTGAGCAGGAAGAATATTTAGCCGGATTTTAAAGAAGTGCAGGGAAGGGATGAATCAAAAAAGAGGAGGCCGGTTTTGAAGACACTGATTAAAAATATAAGAATCATCACCATGGATGATGAAAGACCCTTCATTGATTGCGGGGATATCATTATTGAGGATGACAAGATTCTTGATATTGTCGAAAACGGGAGGAGCGAAGGTTACAGAGCCCTTGGAACCGTAAAAGATGAAAACCATGAAAGTAATTCAGTACACTATGACAGGATAATAGACGGAAATAACAAGCTTGCTCTTCCGGGTTTCATCAATGCCCATACCCATGTGGGGATGGTACCCTTCAGGAATTATGCAAATGACCTGCCCTTGGAAGAGTGGCTTTTCAATAAACTCTTTCCCATGGAGGATAAGCTGACGGCAGATGATATTTACTGGGCCTCCCAGATGGGAATTGCCGAGATGCTTGCTAGCGGTACCACCTGCTTTGCGGACATGTACATGTTTGAGGATGTATTGGCTGAAGTCGTAAAATCAACGGGAATGCGGGCAGACCTTACCAGGGGGCTTCAATGCTTTGATGATAATTTCAATATAAAAACCGACAGGAGGGTTTTGGAATCCATTGAGCTCTTCAACCAATATCATAATGCCGCAAACGGCCGTATAAAGATTCGTTTTGGTCCCCATGCGGTTTACACCTGCACACCCAGGTATCTTGCTGAAACTGCAGCCCTTGCCAAAGAGCTTGGTGTAGGAATACACATTCATTTATCGGAAACCAAAAATGAAAACGAAAATTGCATGAAGACCTACGGCAAGTCACCAACAAGACATTTAGCAGACTTGGGAGTATTTGACTTGCCTGCTCTAGCAGCTCACGGGGTTTATTTGTCGGATGAGGACATTTCAATATTAAGTCAAAAAAAGGTTTCAATAATCCACAATCCTGCAAGCAATCTAAAACTGGGAAGCGGGATAATGCGAGGAGCCAGGTTGCTTGAAAGCGGCATAAACATAGGGCTTGGAACGGATGGTGCTTCCAGCAACAATGCCTTGGATATGATGAGGGAAATTTATCTGGCAGCAGTTTTATCCAAGGGAGTTTTCGAAGACAGCGTCGGCATCAAGGCCTATGAGGCTTTGAAAATGGCAACGGTAAACGGAGCCAAGGCCCTCGGCTTAAGAGATGTTGGCATGTTAAAGGCAGGTATGAAAGCAGACATAAGCTTGATTGATTTGAATAAGCCCCATTATTACCCGCTGAATGATACCGTATCAGCCGTGGTTTACTGCGGAAAAGGGTCCGATGTGCATACGGTAATGGTGGATGGTAAGATATTGTATGAAAATGGGGAGTATAAGACGATAGATATAGAAGCAGTAAAAGACAATGTAAATCGAATTACAGAGCGGTTGTTCAGGTAATGATTTCAAAGTATATAAAAATTCCGGCAGTTTAGTGCCGGAATTCTTTAATATCTGATTATTCTGCACCTACACTGTTATTTACAGCAGCAGGCACAACGTAGCATATATTATCGCAGCAGGTTACGCTTATGCCGCCATTAATATAGTCCAGAAATAAAAGATTGTTTTTAACGTCAAGTACTGTGCCGGCAGTGCCGAAATAAGTGGGACATTTAAATTTAACGAAAATTGTTCTTCCCCTGTAATCACATAAGGTATTGCAAATATTGCATTCTTCATAATATTTACTCATGAGCCTTCTCCTCCTCCTGCAAAGTACCCTGCACAGATTTCAACAGGTTGAGCCTTTGCTCTGTCATAGTGGCCACGTCGATAATATCCTTGGGCTTTTCGGCTTGGGCTGTCGTTGCCTCAGCGATTGCCGGAGGGAACAAATATACTTCAAAGATATTATCACAACAGGTGGTAAATATCACTTCACCGTTTATGGGCGAATCAAAGAGTTTTATTACGTTATCTTCAAATGAACATCTTGTAATATATCCGTCCCTGTAAATGTGATCATTCGTATCGCAATTGCAAACTGCGCCTATTCTTAAATATTGTCCTATATAGTTTCTTAAAAAACGACAAAATGGACAGTTCATGAATCAATTTTCACCCTTTTCTCAAATATCAGCCGATAGTACAAACTATCAGCTACAGTATTATATGTCCAACTTTGTATTTTGTTAATTATACGGGTGATTAATTGGTAATTTTGTGATAAAATGTTTATGCGATACGGGTGCATCAACAAAAGAGGGAGGAGTTTTTATGCAGGAGTTTATTAAAGCAAATTCCATAAATGAAATAACAGAAGGATTACCGAAAGATACCGTGGTAGGGGAGTTTGCGGGAAGGGACAGCGTGGCTGCAATTATTAAAGCTTTAGAGGATGATTCCATTGACAAGGTCCTGCCGGTTGCGTCATTTTCCCCGACTGAATACGGTGATTTCAAAAGCCTGGAATCCAATTATCACATGATGGTTGTGAGAATAAGAGACCTTTATGGAGATAATAAACATATTTTCCCTCTGGTATACTACAGCAATTTTGACTTGTGGAGTGTGATAAACGGAAGGCTACTGACCACCATACTTAATAAATTTGGTTTTTATTCTCCATGTATAGGCTGCCATGCTTATCTGCATTTACTTAGGACATTAATAGCCGTGAAGCTTGGTAAAAAAGTTATTTGCGGCGAGCGTGAAATCCATGACGGAAGGATAAAAATAAATCAAGCTTCACATTCTATAGATAAATATATTAAGATTGTACGTCATTTCAATGTTGAACTTTTGACTCCATTACGACATATGGAGGACGGGTCTCAGGTTGAGAAGCTCTTAGGCTGGGATTGGAAGGAAGGCAAGGGTCATCAATCATGCGCCTTCAGCGGAAATTATTCCGACATAAAGGGAAATGTAAAATATGATGAAAACAAGCTAAAGTCATACTTGGATAATTACATATATCCCGTTTGCACTAGCCTGGGAGAAGTTCTTCTTCAAAATGAACATGCGACAAAGATAGATATGATGGATAAGTTAGCAAGTTTGACTTTGTGAAAAAAATTGATGCCAGGCACCTGAAACAGGTGCCTGGCATCTAAAATAACATCACTTATTTATTTAAAACTTTCAACTATTATTATGCTGGTCAGTTCTGTTACGAACTCAAGTTCCTTAATTTTTTCCAAGGCAGCGTCAATATTTTTCCTCTCGGCAGCATGGGTGATGAACACTAAGGGAACGGTATTGTTGCCGTTTTTTTGTCTTTGAACCACGGACGCCAAGCTGACATTATTTTTTCCGAATATGGTCGCAATACCTCCAAGGACGCCCGGCTTATCGATTACTTCCATGTTGAGGTAATACTGCTTGTAACCCTTGTTTGAAACAACAAGCTTATTCTTATCTTTATCGCAGGCAGGCTTGTCTGCAATATCCACTGCTTTTGAATCCGCATTTTTCACTATATGAATTATATCTTCCAAAACAGCGTTTCCCGTTGGGAGGGAGCCTGCACCTTTTCCGTAAAATAGGAGCTCACCCACTGCATTTCCTTTCAGATATACGGCATTATACTCATTCTTTACCGTAGATAAGGGATGACAGGCCGGTATAAAGGCAGGATGGACGCTTAGCTCTATTTCGTTTCCTTTCTTTATTCCCGCTGCTAAGAGTTTAATATTGTAACCTAATTCCTTGGCATATAGGATGTCTTCCTTGGATATTTTGGTTATGCCTTCCTTGGGTATATCCTTTACATGGACTTTTTGCCCGAAAGCCAGGCTTGACAGGATGGACAGCTTGTAGGCAGCATCATTACCATCCACGTCTGAAGAAGGGTCGGCTTCTGCAAAACCAAGCCTCTGGGCTTCTTTCACGGCCTGGTCGTAATCCAGTCCGTTATCGGTCATCTGGGTGAGGATAAAATTCGTGGTTCCGTTTAGGATGCCGAAAACAGATTCAAATTCATTTGTTGAAAGATTGTCCCTTATTGTATTTATTATGGGAATTCCGCCGCCAACGCTTGCCTCATACATGAGCTTTACCTTGTTTTTCTCGGCTAAGAGCTCAAGCTCCTCTCCATGCTCTGCAATAAGGGCCTTGTTTGCTGTAACCACGTGTTTTTTGTTATTTAAAGCTGCTTTTATATATTCGTAAGCAGGATTGATTCCTCCTATTAATTCAACGATAATGTCCGCATCCCCGTTTATTACTTCATATGGATCCCGGGTGTACACTTCCCGGGGCAAGTTGACATTTCTTTTTTTATCAAGGTTTTTCACAAGAACCTTGGTTATATTTAAGTCCCTCCTGACAGTCCCATATACTTTGCTTTTGTTGAAATCCATGATATTAACAAGTCCGGTTGCTACGGTGCCCATGCCTAATATTCCTAACTTTACCGGTTTTAATGATTCCATATCTCCCTCCTGTTGTTCATAAAATAAATACAAATGTCTTTAAAATAAATACCATATTAATATAGCACAAGTTTTTGCTATGTTCAAGAGAAATTTTTGCAAATATGGCGCCTGCCACCAAAAAAAGTCACCAAAAAAAGAAAGACCTTCTATGGGAGGGACTTTCTTTAAAAAATGTCATCCTGAGCGAAGCGAAGGATCCCATTTAAGGATGGGATTCTTCACTGCGTTCAGAATGACACTATGGATCTCATGAGATCCTTCGGTCTAAAGCCCTCAGGATGACACTATGATTGCACATAAATAGCACCCGAACTTCTTATTAATTCAAAGCCGGGTGCTATTCATTTGGGTTTTCTTTTTCGTATCCTGTTGGAATCACCTCATTTGTCAACATCTATATCATCAACATTCCTAACCTTACTTCCTTCCACTTTCATTCCTAGATAGACTTTTACTGCAATTTGAGACATTCCTATAGAATTCTCTTCAAACAATTTGGCTGCAGCGATCATATAATTACTCACGGAATTTGTAAGAATTAGTCTTGTTGTATAAATATTATACCCAGGATATAGATGTTTAAACACCAAATTTTAATATATATTATGCTCAAAATATTTTTTTGTGATTGATTAAGTATAAATCTTCATAGAAAAGAATATTGACACATATTGTCGAAACTGCTATACTTAGAAAAAAAGGTTTTCACCGAAAGGAGCGGAAATATGGGAAAGTTTGTTGTTAAAGAAACAAAAACCGGTATTAAGTTCGATTTAAAGGCTACGAACGGACAAGTAATTGCAAGCTCTGAGGTATATAAGTCAAAGGCAGCATGTTTGAAGGGCATTAAAAGCGTTATGATCAATGCGCCCATTGCCAATTATGAAGACCAAACTGTTGAAAATTATAAGGTTGAGAAGAATCCAAAGTTCGAAATATTCAAGGACAAGGCAGGAGAATTCAGATTCCGCCTGAAAGCAAAAAACGGAGGAATCATTGCTACATCGGAAGGATATAAAACTATGGAGAACTGTAAAAAAGGTGTTGAGAGCGTTCGAAAGAATGCGGCAGATGCAACTATAGAATAGACATACATATTTATAAAGAACAGCGCTTGCTGTTCTTTTTTGTGTCATGAAATTTATCGAGTTTCACATTAATAATTACACAATAAAATAATAAAAATATCTGCTCACAGTTTAGGATACGAATATTTCTAAAACTCATTTGTCCCCTTGATATTTTTATTATTTTTCATTTGAGACTTTTTTTTCAAAAAATCACACTTCATTATCAAAGGAATAAAATAGTAAGAGTATATAATGAAGGAAGTGATATTTTGGCAATCAGAATATTTATAGATCAAGGACATAATCCATCGGGATTTCACAATGCGGGAGCTGTAGGAAACGGCTTGAATGAAAGTGAAGTAAATTACAGGGCAGGTGTTTATTTAGGAAATCTCCTGGCCAATGATTACAGGTTTGAATACATGCTGTCAAGACCCACGCCAACCACGGTATTGGGAACTAACAATACAACAAGCTTAGCTGAAAGAGTGCGTATGGCAAACGAATGGCCGGCCAATTATTTTATAAGCCTCCACTGTAATGCCAATCCGAATCCTGCCATAAACGGGTCTGAAATATATATATATCAGTTCGGTACCCAGGCCAACTGGCTGGCCCAGCATATAATGAACGGGATTGTGCGAAACACCAGGCTCAGGGACAACGGCATAAGGCAGAACCAATCTCTATATGTTTTAAGGAATACGAATATGCCTGCAGTCCTGGTGGAAATGGGTTATTTGACCAATTATAATGATGCGATGATTCTAAGGGATAATCTGTGGAATGTAGCTTACGGCATATATTTGGGAATATTGAATTATTTCGGTTTCCTGCCCATTAATAATTTAAGCTGAGAATGGAGGATGATGAAAAACCCGTTTATTTTCATTACTATGGATACCCCATAGTTGAGGGCTTTAGCCCGAAGGATCCCATGGGATCCTTCGCTTCGCTCAGGATGACAAAAAGACTGCTTGCGCTCAGTATGACAAAACAACCACCGGTCAATCGGTGGTTTTGTTATTGAGTGCCGTTAAGCTGCCTGATGTCGCTGGTATCGCCAAATCTTAATCTGCGGTATATCAGAACTATCCTATCCCAGGTATACCTGTCAACCACTCCCGTTTCATTAATTCCAAAGTATCGTTGGAAGGACCTTACGGCTTGCTCGGTCTGGGGTCCGAAAATTCCATCGGGGTCTGCAGGAGCAATTCCTTCAAGGACAGATGCAATATAGGATAAATATTGTTGAATAAAGTAAACCGGCGCTCCTTCAGAACCTCGTTGATAATTGATGCCGGGCCATAACAAGGCAGGAAGAGCTATGGCAGATGGTGGGAGTGTCTGTAAAATACCGGATACTGCATTATACAGGGCATTCGCGGTTTGCTCATCTACAAGGCCCGTAACAGGCAGGTTGAAGGTTTTTTGAGCCTCCATCAAGGCAACCCTGGTTTGGGTATCCAATATACCATTAATATCTACCGATGGAATACTGGAGTAATATGCAGAAAGAACGTTAAGAAAATACTGGACGGCCTGAACCATGGGCACCACTTCCGCAGGACCGGGAGTTGGAGTATACTCGGGGATTTCACTAAGAGCCAGCCCTTGTGAGGTCAATTCGGCCAGTTTTGTAACAGCCACGTACAACCTTCTAATCCTGTACCATGTTGCCTTATCGATGATACCTGTTTCAGGCAAATTGAATATGTTTTGGAAGGTTCTTACGGCTTCCCTGGTAGCTTCATTAAAGGTTCCCGTCGGATTCGGGATTTTTGGAATGGAGGGATAGTTTACGCTTATTGTGTTTAAATATATTTGCATCAATAGTACATAGGGGTTATTGTCGCCAAACTGAAGGGGGAATCCCGGGTAGGTTTCGCCTGCTACAGCTACCGGGGTATCCGGATTTATGTTGATATCAGGACCATAATAGTATTGAAGAATCTCATAGGGTGTGTATCCCTGTTCAGCCAAAGCCACCGTCCCCCACTGGAGAAGTCCCGGACACCAGGTAACCCGGCCATCACAGAATTGAGCATAGAGAGGCTCAATTTGTCCTTGTCTTGTTATGTAGCTGTCAAAAAGCTCATCCGAAAGTCTGGATATGGTGTCAAAAATACCCCTGTTGTAGACAAAGGCCTGGTCATACCTGGTATCATTGGTTATATCGAAATTATATCCCTGAGCCCTGTACCATTCCGTGAATATACGGTTTAAAGCGGTAGAGACAATTGCATATATATTTGCACGCAGGGCCGTTTCGGGCCAGGTAGGATAGAGCTCGCTTGATGCGACATTTTTTATATAATCAAGAAAAGGAACCGTAACATTTTCGGCAGGTTCATCCGGTGCACCCAAGTGCACGGTAATTTCCGAAGGGATTACGACTTGTGTAAGTCCCGGAATTCCTATAGCCATATTTTCACCCCCTAATCGTTAGTTACATCAATAGAACTGGGAGGTATAACAATTGTCTTTTCGGGATATTCCACGGGACCTATCGCTGCGGGAATCATGTCAATCTGAAAATAAGTCGTAGTATTGGGGAAAATTCTTAAATCAAGCACATTGACAGTGTAATAATTAATTGCCTGAACTCTCATATTATATGTAGTGAAATAGTATCTGTTGCTTACAAAGGGATCAAACCTGTCATACATTACGGGCAGGGTAATAATGGGTATTTTGCCGTTGGCATCGGTTACATGGTGTATAATTTCATGTTCCGTCCCGCTTTCATCAATGATATAGACCGTGACTAAAGCACCTTCAACCGGCAAGGCACCGGATGCTGTATATACACTGACGGACAGGTAACCGACTTCCGGAACCGGAGGTGATGGGGGAGTTTGATTTTGAGGAGCTTGATTCATTGAATATATATAGTTTCTATCTTTCAAATTCTTCACACCTTTCTTTTACATGAGGAACAATAATATTATATGCAGGCATAAAAAATTTGCTTATAAATAAAAATTCGGGGACGGTTCTTTGCGTTAATAATGAGTATAACAGGGATGGTGCTTTTCGATACCGAGAGCATCTTTTTAAAAATAAATGCTCAAAATTTCAAATAATGTGTGGATTTATTATGTGTTTACACTGATTTTTCACGCAAAAATTGAAATTTTGAGCAGTTTTCTTTAAATTTTCACACAGTAAATGAAATTTTGAGCAGTAACTTTTGGGACGATTTTTTTTGTTATATGAATTGTTTATTGCCACTTAATGGTTTCAGGTTTCCTGAGGGTTTGGTGTTTGAATACGGGGACCTTGTATTTTTCTCCCAGGGCCCTGGCCACATCCTTATAACAGCCCTTCAGTTTATCATGAACAACAATTCCTTCGATTCCTCCGATTATTGCATCCACGCAGTCACAAGCTCTTTCAATGCCCTTTTCTCCTTCGTATTCTCCCGAAACCAGCCATTGGTTGGCAATTATATGAGAAATGCCGAAGGATTCCTTGCCGTCATTCCAGGTTGCGTGAACTGCTTCCGCAAAGCCGGGGTCAAAGTGAACTCCACCCATACAAAGGAGATTATGTAGTTTAATCCCGTCTTCATCAAATATGTGAAGGAGGGAAAGGGCCAAAACCCGGCAGGCATCCATGTTTGACCAGCTTTCCGGCTCGCTGCCGATTTCTATATCTATCATGGGTACCGGGTACTTGAGGATGAGTTCAGGATTTCCGTCTCCTTCATAAACACCCGACCAGTGGGTTGCCTCAGTTACCACGCTGAAATCCAGTCCGGCTTCTTTTCTCAATCTCTCAATTGCCCACATAAGATTGTGCATATACTGAGGGTTAGCTGGTCCGTAAATCCCGGAATTAACATCCCCGATACTGTGAACGGTGATAACCCTGCTTAGGGCATTTGTCCCTTCATGCCATGTAACCATGCCGGACATGTCAAAATCGGAGAAGTACCTGTTCATGTCGGAAAGATACCTGGGATAATCCCTGCATATTGCAACTTCCGTAGGAACAAAGTAAAACTCGTTATTGTTTTTATCGGTATATTTAAAGACTTCTCTCCCGTCAAAAGTAAAGTCAACCTTGTTATTCAAGTACCCTTTTTCCTTAAGTATGTCCCAAACATGGTAGCTCACATAGCCCCAGTCATGGTTGTCACATATGTAATACACTGCTTTCTTAGTTTTTGCCATGGTTAAACTCCTTAAAAATATTTTGATTATTATTATACCACCTTTTTCAACTTTTGGGGATGGCTCTTTTTATTACCTAATAATAGATTAAATGACCGGGCGGGGAGGGTTCTTTCAGTACAATTATCATTCAAAGATACAACCCGGCGGGGATAGTTCTTTTTGGCAAGTTCATTCAAAAAGCAGGTTACAAATCTAATATTATGTTATATAATTATTGAAATCGAAATATCAATATAAAATGTCTATCAAAACCGTCGCCCCGGTGAACAAAGGAGGAAGGATTAATATGGAGATAAGAAGAAGCACTAAGGATGATATTGATGAAATGTTAAGAATATACGACTATGCTAAAAAATTTATGAAGGAAAGCGGAAATCCAAATCAATGGAAGGACTCTTATCCGGGAAGGGCATTGCTTGAACAGGATATTGAAAACAATGCCAGCTTTGTTTGTATTTACAATGGTGATATTGTTGGTACATTCATGTATTTTGAAGGGGAGGAGCCTACATATAAGGAAATATTCCAGGGACAGTGGCTTAATGATGAGCCTTATGGAGTAGTTCACAGGATTGCTTCGAAATCCAACAAGCGGGGTGTTGCTAGCTTCTGCCTGAACTGGTGCTTTGAGCAGTGCCGCAATTTAAGAATTGACACCCACTGGGACAACACTCCCATGCATAACCTGTTAAAGAAATTGGGGTTTATCCGCTGCGGAATAATTTATCTGGCAAACGGGGATGAAAGAATAGCATACCAAAAATTTAGTTAACCATTGTTTTATTGAAAATCATCTGATAAGATTAAATCAGGTGATTTTATTATAGGGACAATTTTAAAATAATTATACTCTTTAGATTTAAACGAAATGATGCATGGAGGCAGTATGAAGACAAGATTAACTGAACTTTTAAATATAAAATATCCTATTTTGCAGGGGGCTATGGCCTGGGTATCTGAAGCTAATTTGGCTGCGGCCGTTTCAAATGCAGGAGGCGCAGGCATCATTGCCACGGGAGGCAGGGATGTAAGCTGGGTTAAGGAACAGATAGATTTAGCAAGGAAGTTGACGGATAAACCTTTTGGAGTCAATATAGTATTGATGGATGATGACAAGGAAGAAAAAATAGAGCTGATTTGCAAAGAAAGGGTATCGTTTGTAACCTTAGGGGCGGGGAATCCGGTTCCTTATATTGAAAAATTAAAAAATGCAGGTATAAAAGTTATTCCGGTTGTGCCTAATACAAGGCTGGCTAAGAGGGTTGAAGCAAACGGAGCTGACGCCCTGGTAATTGAAGGGATGGAAGCCGGAGGGCATATTGGGAAATTAACAAGCTTAGCCCTGATGACCCAGGTTATTCCCGAGATAAACATACCGGTTATTGCTGCGGGAGGCTTTGCCGATGGCAGGGGGTTAGCTGCAGCCCTTGTTATGGGAGCCGCCGGGATTCAAGCAGGAACAAGGTTCTATGCCTCAGAGGAATGCCTTGCTCATATTAATGCCAAGAATGCTATTGTTAATGCTGATGATATGGGAACCGAAATAACCGGCTATCTTGCTGACCATGCCATAAGGAGTCTGAAGAATAAAACTACAGAAAAGTATATTGAACTGGAAAAGGCCCATGCTCCTGCTGAAGAGCTGAGTAAATTAAGGGCAGGAAAAGCTAAAAGCGCTCCTTTGGAAGGAGATGTAGAATGGGGTATGGTCCAGGCAGGCCAAAGCTTGTCGGTTATAACTTCAATTAAAAGCTGTGAAGAAATAATAAATGATTTTGTAAAAGGAGCGGAAGAAGCAATAAGGCAAACTTATAATACTATAACCCGGTAGGGACGGTTCTTAGAACAGTCCCCGATGGACACTGTGGACAGGAGGAGTAGACATGAGATACGATTATTCACAACCCTTGTACAGGCCGCCCAGCGAGGCATGGAGCATGATAATCCAGGTGACTGAAGGCTGTTCCCATAATAAGTGCAGGTTTTGCTACATGTACAAGGGCAAGCAGTTCAGGTTAAAGTCAAAAGAAGAAATAAAAGACCACATTGAATGGTTAAAGTCCGTCTACGGGAGTAACCCTAAAAGGATCTTTCTTGCGGACGGCAATGTGCTTTGTTTGAAAACGGAAAAGCTTTTGGAACTTTTGAATTATATAAAAAAAGAATTTCCTGATGTTGAAAGGATCAGCTCATATTCGGGCCCCTTAGATTTATTGAGAAAGACGGATGAGGAGTTAAAGGCCGTCAGAGAGGCCGGCCTGGAACTTTTGTATATGGGTGTTGAAAGCGGCTCGGACAAGGTGTTGTACATGATGAATAAAGGGGTAAACCGGGCACGAATGATAGAAGCCGGACAAAAGGCGATAAAAGCGGGCTTTAAGCTTTCATGCATGATAATATCAGGCCTTGGGGGAACCCGATACATGGAAGAACATGCGGTGGAATCCGCCAGGGTTATTTCAGCAATAAATCCCCATTATTTTTCCCTCTTAAGGCTTGTGGTGGAAGAAGAGTCAGAGCTTGCCAGGGATATAGAAGAAGGCAGGTTCCATTTGCTGACACCCCTTCAAATCCTTGATGAAAATATAATCCTACTTGAAAACATAGAATTAACCGACTGCATCTTCAGGGCCAATCACGTTTCAAATCATGTGAATTTGGCAGGGACCCTGAATCAGGACAGGGATATGCTGATTAACAAACTGAAAAAGGTGAAAAACAGCCCATACTTTATTCCAAACACCTACAACGGGTTATAAGATTCTTCGGGCTGGCGCCCTCAGAATGACAGCAATTGTCATACTGAACATCAGCGAAGGACCACATGGGATTCTTTGGGCTAAAGCCCTCAGAATGACACTTGATCGTCATCCTGAACGAAGCGAAGGATCTCCAAGTATATAAATATACCAGGGGGAGCTTATGAAATATCCAAAACCAACTATTTTTATATCCCACATTCATGAAAACAAGGAAGTGGCCTTGATTATCAAAGAATTAATAGACACTATTTTTGAAAACGCATTGAACATATTTGTTTCATCGGATTCAGAAAGCATAGATTTAGGTGATGAATGGCTTAATAATATTAACGAGGCATTGAAACAATGCGACATCATGCTGCTCATATGCAGTCCGGAATCAATAACCCGACCCTGGATTGCTTTTGAGGCAGGTGTCGGATGGTCCAAGGGGATAAAGGTAATTCCCTTGTGCTGTTTTGGTTTGACCATAAGCAATCTGCCCCTGCCCTTCAACAGGTGGCAGGCTGCAAATGCAAACAGGGAAGACAGCCTGAACAGGCTCATGAAAATTATTGCAAAAGTATTTGAATTTAAATACAATGAAGTAAGATGGAAGGATATTATAAATAAATACAGTCTTATGATAAAAAATACAGAGGAAAATTGCTAAGAATCTTGTCGAAAACTGTGAAAATTGTTTGCATATGTTAAATAAATATGATATTATTAAAAAACAAAATAATAATAACTTCAACCGATAATGGCAAAGCTAATGAAAATTAGCGACGCAAAGCTATAGGGCCTGTAAAATGGCAGCCAGCTACCGAAGGAAGTTTTTTCATTCCTTCTTATTCGGTTGAGAAGGAGGGTAAAATGAAAAATAATTTAAAAAAAGTTTTACCATTGGCCTTGGTACTTCTCACTGTTTTGGCTTTATTTACACAACCGGCATTTGCAATAAGCCAAAAACTTATGGAGGAAATTGAAAAGACCAATGAGCAGATTTTCAAAGAGGTTGAGAAAACACAGGAAAAAGCAGAGAAAGAAGCTCTAAAAGGAAAGAGCCAGGATGAATTCGAAGAGTATTTGGATGAGTTAATCGGGAAGTTAATTGAGAAGACGGAAAAATTAGCAGACAAGTTATTGAAGAAAGCTGCAAAAGAAGGTGTAACCTTAGAAAAGGAATACACAGAAGTAGTGATTTATGACAGGGTTGTATTGATTGACCCATTTTATGCACACTGATTAACCGGGAATGCTCAGGCATTCCCGGTCTTTTGGAGGCTGAACACGGGAGCAGATTTTTATGGATGGATTATTCATTTTTAAGGACAAAAAATACATAGATCAGGTTACAGGCACCTCAACTTTGAGTTTGCTTGCAAAAAAAGATGACTTTGAGATTATGTTGTATGAGATTAAGGCTGACAGGCCCAACAGCATAACACCGGGAGATTTTCCGGATTTAATGGAGTTTTACTACATCGTGGAAGGAGCTTTAGAAATCAATGACGGAGATAATGTCGTAAAACTCTGCAAGGGAGATTATTTTTATGTAAGCAACATAAAAGAAACCGTGCCGGTCAGGGCTTTAGAGGATACAAAGATGCTATATGTTTCTTCCAAGCCGGTTTACAATCTTCTATACACCTATACCGGGGAGCTTAAGAACCTCTTGGAAAAGTCTGAGCAAAAAGACACCTATACCCATAATCACAGCAACCGTGTGCAGAATTTGTCCGTAAAAATTGCTGAAAAACTTGGACTTTCAAGTGAAATTAACTATACCATTGCTTTGGCGTCCTTGTTTCACGATATAGGGAAGTTTTTTATTCCTAATGAAATTCTTAATAAACCGGCTAAGTTAAGCGAAGAGGAATTTAATTACATAAAAATGCACAGCTATTACAGCTATGATCTTCTTAAGGGAAAGTTTACCGATGACGATATTGCTCAAATTGTGGAGCAGCACCACGAAAGGCTTGACGGGTCAGGCTACCCCAAGGGTTTAAAGGGGGATGAAATTCGAATTGAAGCAAGAATTATAGGTGTGGCCGATTCATATGATGCCATGACATCAGACAGGGCCTATCGAAAGGCAATGACTCCACTGGAAGCCATTGAAGAATTAAAGAGTCTGGCAGGCAAAACCTACGATGCGGATGTAGTTTTGGCCCTGGAACAAGTGTTGAAGGATGAAAGTGTTATATAAATAAAGGCAAGAATAAAAAATAGCATCTGTCTAAATTAGACAGATCAGACTATTGACAAACCCGCTATTTAGCGGGTTTTCATTTTATGTATTAAATGAATTAATCCTATACATATGATGATTTAGCAAAAAATCAATATTTTATTGATATTGCAACAAAAATTCAAATAAGCATTAAAAAATCCACCTAATATAGTGGCAATTTTCTTTATATTATATGCTGCTGCGGTCAGCAGGCAT
>Ga0208695_1001068_pt1 | contig 24317 bp, 12 predicted proteins | sample AD_UKC111_MetaG_FD_184449 | JGI IMG/M metagenome (GOLD analysis project Ga0208695, IMG submission 184449) | Active sludge microbial communities of municipal wastewater-treating anaerobic digesters from Hong Kong - AD_UKC111_MetaG (SPAdes)... | ecosystem: Engineered > Bioreactor > Anaerobic >...
CACCATCATAGGCACGATAGGTGAAAGTGACTGTGCCGAAGTAATCCGCCGGTGGGGTGTAGGTGAACGAGCCATCTGCATTCAGCGTCAGCGTGCCCACGGTCGGGGCCGAGACAAGATCTGCGGTCAGCGCGTCGCCCTCAGCATCCGTATCGTTGGTCAACACACCCGGGGCAGCAATCGTCAGGGTCGTGTCTTCGTTCATCGTATAGCTATCCGCAACCGCGACCGGGGCATCTTGGATTGGCGCAACCGTAATCGTCACCGTCGCCGGGGCCGAGTAAGCGATGCCATCATAGGCGCGATAGGTGAAAGTGACCGTGCCATGATAATCCGCCGGTGGGGTATAGGTGAACGAACCATCTGCATTCAGCGTCAGCGTGCCCACGGTTGGGGCCGTGACAAGCTCTGCGGTCAGCGTGTCGCCATCCGCATCACTATCATTATCCAGCACGCCCGGCGCAGCGACTGTCAAGACAGTATCTTCATTGACCATCCAGGTATCGTCCATTGCAACCGGCGCGTTGTTAACCGTAGCAGTTGTTGTCAGCTGTGCGCTATCGCTAACCAGTGCATCCAGGCCAGAGGTGAAGGTCAAGGTTGCAACGTCAAAATCGCCAACGTTGGCGCCGCTCGGAATGCTGACCGTGACAGTAAGCGACTGCGTTGCACCCGGGGCCAGGGTGTAAGGGCCAGCCGGGCTAACCTGTACCGCCCAGACACTGCTGCTCGACAGGCTGAACGTATCAGTAACATTGCCGGTATTGCGCAGCGTCAGGGTGTAGGTCACATCCGTGCCGACCAGGCCCAACTTGGCATCCGTTGCCGGTTGCACATCTACCGCTGCGTGAGCCGGGGTGCAAAGCGCCAGGCGTTCATGCACTGCATAAGCAGTTGTGCCGGCTGAATTGCGGCCACCGGTTGCCCAGAGATAATTCGCACCCTTGGCACCGCCAAGATAGACGCGCCCCGTGTTGAGAGTGGGCAAGAGCGGCGTCACGCCCCAAGCGTTTTGGGCTGCATCATAAGAACCGGTATGGTTGAGCAAAGTCCAGGCATTGTCGCGTTGTCCGCCGAAGAGATACAGCGCGCCAAAGGCCGCTGCATCACCAGCAATGCCCCAACGATCGGCGCCCGCACCGGTTGGCACAGAAGCACCAGTTGTCCAGGTTGTGCCGTCAAAGATTTCCGTCGTCACGATTGGTGCAAACCCCGGGAACGCCATGCCGCCGGTTGCGTAAAGCGAGCCTCCATAGAACATGGCAGCAAAGCCCGTGCGCGCCGTCGTCATTGGCGGCAGTTCGCTCCAGGTACCGGTTGCCACGTCCAACGCCCACACCTTGTTGGTTGCAACCAAATTCCCTGAACCATCATCTACCAACCCGCCCAGGCGATAGAGGATGCCATTTTGTTCATCCGCCACCACCGCGTAGCCAGCTGCACCGACAAATGTGCCATTGCCGGGCAGGACGGACCAGCTGTTGGCAGCGATGTCATAAACCAACGTGTCGGCGACCGGAGTCGTTGTGATGTAGCCGGGGATGTAAATCTTGCCATTAATCACCGCTGCATCCACAGCATCCACAGCAACCGGCATAGGCGCCATGGTCTCCCACAAGTCGTCGGCAATTGAATAGCGGTAGACCGTGTCTACCGACGTGTTGCCGGCAGCATCGCTCGTGCCGCCAATGACAAACACGTAGGAATCGGTAGCCGCTTCAGCTGCAAAGACGCGCTCAGCCGGTAGGGGCGCCATCACCTGCCAGGCATTTCCCACGCCGGTGTAATTGGTCTGCACATTCGCCTGAACAAGAGCCGCCGGGAGGGACTGCGGCACAGCCGTCACATTCACAGCACTGCCAGCAAAGCGTTGTGCTGCATAGGGCACCTGCACCGAAACCGTTGCACTGGCACTGCCACCTGCTGGAACCGTGACGGTTGCCGGGGAAATGCTAGCTGGCCACGTGCTGCTGCCCAGACTCAGGTTGACGGTCTCATTGGTCACACAAGTGACAATTAACTCATGTTGAACCGTATCGGTCTGACAACCTGACTTGACCGAAGAGGTGATCGTACATGGGCAAGGATAGGTCGCATCGATCAGGGCCACATCATCCACGAAGAAGTTGTTGCCATAGGAGCTGACTGCCTTGAAACCAAGCTTGACCTGGGTTTGCCCGGCATAAGCGGAAAGGTCAATCTCATGCTTGCCCCAGCCGGGGGTCGTGTAGGCGGCATCATAGCGGGAAAAGGTGATGCCCATATCCGTCCAGGTCGCCCCATCATCGGTTGAGATTTGCATCTCAATGCGATCGTTGTCGCCTGAAAAACCAGCATCATGTGACATGTAGAAGATCAACTTGCGCGGTGCGTTGATGGGCAAATCCAGCGTGGGGGTTTCCAGGCGGGTGGCGTTGCCATCAGCAATGCTATACGCATTCCAGCGCGCCATGCCCGCACCACTGTGCGGGGTAATGGATGGGCTTGTGCCAGAGGTGACGCGATCCCACAAGCTTGTGCCAACAATCGGCGTCTGCGTCCAACCGGTGGGCGGGAAAGTAGGATCATCAAAACTCTGCACCCAATTTGGCAACACGGACACAAGGCGGGTGCTGGCCGATTTGGTGACCGTCACTGGAAAAGCAATCGGATCGGTCAAGACGGCATTGTTCTGCACGACGCTGTTACAGGGCAATCCGTTCGAAACGACCTGGAAGCTAACCGTGATCGTCTCACCAATCGCCACCGCGCCATCCCACACGATTTCATTTTGGATGGAGTCGTAAGAACACGTTCCTGATGAGCAGGTCAGGCTCGCATCCACATAGGCAAGGCCGGCCGGGATGGGGTCGCTGAGGTGCGTGGCGGTCGTCGCCAGCGTGCCAGAATTGGTGATTTGAATGGTATAGGTGAAGGGGCTGCCCAACACGGCCTCGGCAGGAGCAATCTTGGCCGAGGTGTTAAAATTGGCCGAAGGCGGCGGGGGCGTCCAAACATAGGTTTGCCCCGAGGCAGGGAAGGACGAGGTAGCAAGCGTCATGGTGGCGTTGTTGGCCGTGCCGCGCAATGGATTGGACCAGTTATTGGTGGGCAGGCTGGTTGTGCGGTTTTCATAATCAGCTGCGTTTGCGCCTTTCAGACCAACCTGAACCGAACGGATCGTAGAATTCTTGGTGTAGGGGCCATAGACGAACTTGACCAGGTTGCCATTCTCGTGCAGCTGAATCTGGAAATTGTAGGATTCTGCGGTGGCACCATAATGGCGGAAATCCTTCCATTGAATGACAAAGATGCGATTGGGGGCCGTGCCAATCAATTCGGAGCGCAACGTTCCCCCGGTGTTGCCCTGCAAGTCTTCCCCCTGCGCAGACACCAGGTTGACACAGGTCGTATCCGTGCTGCTAATAGGAGTATAGCCGCAAGAGCCTGAAAAAGTTGTCGTACCAAAGCGCACAAAGCCATTGGCGTTGATACTGAGACTGGTATAGGTTGTGTTATTGAAATAGAACGAAAAACCAATCGGGATGTTGTTATAGTTATTATCATCCACGCCTGTGCCAGAGCCATGCAAGGTGCCGCCGGTGATCTCTGTATAAGTATCCGCAAGGGCCTCAAAGGTGTAGACATCCCGAACCGCGTCCAACCCAATGCCATCGGTTGGCTCAGGCAAGTCAGTTTGGGCAAGAGCAATCGGTGGGCGCTCCGTCTGAGCCTGCACTGCGCTGACCGGCAAAGCCAGGCTGAAAAGGATGCCCAATACAACCAGGGCAGAAAAAGCAGCTTGTTTCAAATTGGAAACCATGATACTCTCCAGGGATTTCTTAAAGAAGCAAAAATCAACGGGTAGGGATATCCTTATCCAAACAAAATGGGAATTGAACCATCAACGCATTGTGTGAAAAGGCACCTCCTATTTTGCGTTAAAACAGATCTATGCAACAGGCAAACTGCCGCAATTGAAAAAACGGGGGAAATTTAATCTAATTCTAACAATTAAGAATAATTTGTCAAGCCCAAGAGCGCTACGTTTGTCCCCAAAAGGGTATCGTTACGGTCTTGCAAGCAAATTGTAAGGAATTTTGAGCAAAATGAAACCAAAACGCGTCGAAGCGCGACTATATAATAGAGACACAAAATCATGCCAAAATCTTCTGTTTCCCCCCATTGGTATATCGAAGCGCAGGCAAGCGAAGAGGAACTTGCCGCGCTCAATCACCTTGCCGAGGCATTGCAAAGTCAGGGCAACACGGCGCCCCCGCCCCATTTGCTGCCGCGTCTGCGCGCCCAGGTTTTGCGCAGGCACAAGCAAAGGCTAGCCCTGATCTATGTCGGCATGATGTTCGTGTGGCTGTTGGCTTTCTGGCTGATTGGACAGCCCAAAGTCTTGCTGCAATGGCAGGCCAACCAAGAGGCGCAATCGTTTCGCGTCTATCGCATCGTCCACAATCAACCGCAGCTATTGGCTCAAACTAGCCAAACTGTTTATCAAGACTTGTGGGCCTTGCCAGGGATCCAAGTGTATCAGGTTGAGGCGCTCAGCAATGCCGGGCATCCCCTGCGCACAGAGCTGATTCGCGTTTCCACCTGGAGGGCCTGGCCGGGCGGGCTGGCAGCGGCGTTGTTGGGATTGTTGACAGCCTGGATGAGCCAACACATCCCATCCAAACCTTTTTTGTTTTTGCAGAGGAGTTCATACGAATGAAAGTCAACCGATTTTTAAACCTCATTTGTATCCTGGCGCTGATCTTGGGGGCAGTGCTAAGCGTCACCTCACCTGCCCAAGCAGCAAGCGGGCCCAAGGGCGAATGGGCCGGCAACACGGCGGGCAGCGATGAAGATATTTCCTACGAAAGCTATGGCTGGATCAACAGCAGTCGCAACCGTGTCTATCCCTACGCATACGACACAGCATATACGATTGTGCAAGACGCATACATGAAGGCTTTCACCACGGGCACGGATTTGGGCAGCTGCACCCTATACTACGCCGAAGACAGCGTCACCTGGCCGAGCAGCTGGACCACCATCAGCGGCAGCATCAGCACGGTCAGCGGCAGTAACAACGACCGCTGCACCTTCACCTTCAACCCGCCCAGTGACAACACAGCCTATATGTTCTATATCGTGTATGTCTATGGCACTTACACCTGGTATGGCTTCCCTGGCGCCAGCACCACCGTCCCCATCTTCACCACCGCGCCTTCGTCGCCAACCCAAACCTACAAGCTGCGCCGCAACCCGCCCACCCCCTACCAAACAATGCGCATTGACGGCCTGACCGGTGATTGGGACAGCACACAATTCGTCGGCAGCGATGGCAGCAGCGCCAATTTCTATGTCACCTGGGATGCAAGCAACCTCTTCATCCGCATCAGCGGCGGCTTTGGCAATAGCGACCGCCTCAACATCGGCATAGATACCAACCCCGGCACAAACGACCTGAGCGGCAGCAACGTGACCAACGGTTTTGCCAAAGCACAATTTGCCGGCTACCTGACGCCGGACTTCGTCATTCAATCTACCGGCACCACCAACCTGGATAAATACACGCGCAGCGGCAGCAGTTGGGGCAGCGCCACCAGCATCTACGCCGCAGGCGCCAACCTGAGCCGACCGGGCAGCACCGCCGAATTTCGCATTCCGCGCAGCGAAATCGGCAACCCGGCTTCGGTGGCACTCTACTTCTGGCTGGCCAACAGTTCAGATAACATGTATACCTGCTTTGGCGTGGACCGTCCTAACTGCAACACAAGCAGCGATGTGCGCCTGCGCAGTGCCCTGGTCTTTGATAGCCTGGGCAGCGGCACCGCCCCAGCCAGCGCCCAACGCACCGATTACAACGCCTCAGAGACGCGCACCCTGGGCAGCGATAGCGTCAGCGGCATCCGCCATTTCTATGCCTCCAACGGCACAACGACGATGTATGGCGGCAACACGGCCATCAGTGGCAACCTGACGATTGCGCCTCAGGGCACCCTGTTGCTCAACCCCAGCTACACCTGGAGCGTGGCCGGCAACGTCATAGACAACGGCAGCCTGAGCAATTGGGGCAACCTCAGCCTCAACGGCAACGGGGCGCAAACCATCAGCGGCAGCGGCACCTTCCAGGTTGGCAAGCTGACGCTGGAAGGCGGCAACACCAAGAGCCTCAGCCGCAGCATAACCGTCGTCGAAGTTGATATCAAGCCTTCGACCACGTTCTCTGCCAACAACAACACCATCACGCTCGATGGCAGCAAGGGCGGCAGCGCCAACGTTAACCCCATCTTCCGCAACAACGGCGTCTTCAACGCCGGCAACGGCACCGTCGCCTTTCGGGGCAGCAGCACCGGCAACGGGGCCAACAACTTCAACGGCAAGGTGCTTGGCAGCAGCAACACCTTTTTCTACAACGTGACGCTGACCTGTACCAACAACGCCCCTGAAGTGTTCGGGGTGGATTTTCGCGACCAAAAAACCGGCGCACAAAGTCGGGCAACGATTGGCTATCGTCTGCAATTGAACAGGGGCACCTTTGTGGCTGACGAGGAAGACTGCGGTGAGGTGTGCACCGGCACATTGGATGGCACGCCCATTTATGGGGCCAATTCGACCCTGGAATACAACGCCAACGGCAACTTCAACAGTGCCGCCGAGTGGAAGGCACCGGCAAGCTACACCTGCGGCGCAACCCCCGGCGTGCCCTATCATGTTTTGATTGCCAAAGATGTCACCTTGAACCTGGCGGCAGCTTACGACACACCGGGTAACCCGGACGGCGAATATGCCGCCAACCCCAACAAGGCCTTGTGCGGCAATTTGACCATCGAGACCGTTGGGGCATTGTTGAGCACAGGCGGCACGCTCTCCCTGCAAGGCAACTGGATCAACAACGGCGGCTTTACGCACAACAACGGCACGGTCAGCTTCATCGGCAGCACCGAGCAACAAATTTCGGGCAGCAGCCCAACCAACTTCTATACGCTCTACAACCGCACAGCTGTCGGCAACCTGGTGCTGAATGACCTTTCAACCAACGGCGCCTCGGCACAACGTTTTTACAACTATGGCATCTACCGCCGCAGCTGGACGCCGATCACCGGGCAATCGAATTCATTTGGCCTGGCAAAATTGACCATCGCGATTGATTCGGTCAGCGGCAGTTCACCCTCCATTCAGGTAGACCGCATTGATCAGGATAGCAGTCACAAGACCGGCTCCTGGCCAACGTGGGGCGTGGGCAATGGCATCTATTGGGAGGTTACCCCAACCAATATCACCGCCGTGCAGGCAGACCTCAGCGCCCCCACAACCGCCGGGGATGGTACGGGGCTGCTGACCGGTACAGCAAGCGCCATCGGTGGCCCCACCTTTACCGAAAACGCCAACTCCAAGTTGTGCAAATATACCGGTGGCGGGGGCGGCGGCTGGGATTGCCGCAACAATGACACAACCCTGAATGACACCGTCAGCTTCTATGATGCAACGAGCTTCTCACAATGGGCGCTCGGCAAAGATGCCGGCCCAACCGCGGTTGAGCTGCTCAACCTGAGCGCACAAAGCGGCCTGGAACGTCCCTGGGCGTTGCCGGCCCTGGCTGGGCTGAGCCTGCTCGTGCTGATTGCAGTCGCTGTGCTGCGCCGCCGGGCGTAACGCAGCAAAACGACCGTTTGGGCGGGCGCCTTGTGCGCCCGCCCTTTTGTTTGCTCAGACCATATCAATCCAGTCCAATTCAATATCACAATTGCCAAAGGCATGTTTGAGGAATTCTTGCCGATCGGAGGATAGACTTTGCACAACAATGCGCAGCGAAAAACTGCCATCCGGACGGGTGTCGTTGACCGAACGGATGATGTTGCCGCCCGCTTCGGAAACGAGGCCCGCCAGACGTGCCAACACCCCCGGACGGTTCGAGCGATTGGTGCCAGAAATCTCAATCGTCGTCCAGTTCAATCCAGCACACGAAATGCCGACCTCGGTGAGCAGCTGATCCAATTCCAACAGGCGCATTGCCCCACCGCCCAGGGCAACATACAAATCCTCCAAACTGCTGCAACCGGCCTGCTCTAGCAAATTATCGAACTTATCAGGTTCAAGCGCATCCACATCCTCCAGGTTGAGAATGCCATGCCGGGCCAGCAAAGCACGCATTTGCTGACGGCCCTCTTCGGCCATGCGCTTGAGACTTTCGACGGCCAATACCGAACGAACGAGCCGCGCCGTGGAAGGGCTGCAAAAGCTCAGCCAGGCTTCGTTCGGGCGCAGCCGTTCCCCGCTTGTGACCACCTCAACCACATCCCCCGGCTTGACCCGATCGGAAAGTTGCGCCACCCAACCATTGACCTTGACGGCACTGATTTTATCCAGCAAGAATTCTTGCTGAATGGCAGCAACTGCGTCCAAAACGGTTGAACCCTCAGGGACAAAGCGCGCCCCTCCCGTGGGGGTGAGGATTTCAACCGGACGGTAGAGGCTAAGGTCTTTGTTGTGCTTGAGGGCATAGACAACCCCCCACAGGTTTTCGCCTTCCATATCCTCTGTGGCGATTGCGACTTCAATGGCGCCATAACCAGGCAGCCAACCGGTGACTTGCAAAGCACGGTAGCCATTCTGCGGGCAGGCAATGTAATCATCAAAGCGGTCTTGATCTAAATAGGTGCCCAGGTAGGCGTTGACATGCGCCAGCAACTGATAGCAGGCAACCGGGTTCTCATCGGCAACAATCAGCCGAAAACTGATCATGTCGTTGAGCGCCATGAAGTTGTTCAGGGAAGTTTTGCGCATACGCGCCATGCGCCGCAGCTTTTGCCAGGCCTGCCAATAACCGTTGGCGGTCACTTCCACCCGCCCTTCAATACCGGCATGTTCCATCACCCGACCCAAGTCTTCCATCGTTTTATTGATGAAGCCGAGCTGCAAGCGCGGGTCACTATCCACCCGCTGACGGACGAAGTTGAAGGTCTCGGGGTCAGCAAACGGGAAGGCCAGGTCTTCTAGCCAACGCCGCCAACGATAGCAATTGAGGATTCCGGCCAGTTTTCCGTACGCGCGAATGGCCTCGGTCGCTTTCTGACGCCGCTTGCCCTCACTCATATGTTGCAACGTGAGGATGTTATGGGTTTTATCGGCTAGTTTGACCAAAAAAACACCCGGGTCACGGAATTGCGCAATCTTGCGCAGGGTTTCCAGTTCCCGGGTGCGGCCTTCTCTGGGGGCGCTGAGCTTGGTGACGCCATCAACAATATAGGCGACTTCCTCACCCAACGGGCCAGGAAAATGCTGACGGATCAGGTCCAGGCTGCCACCGCGATCTTCGACGCTGTCATGCAATAAGGCGGCAATCGTCCAGGCCTCATTGCCGACCAGGTGATCAATGAAGTTGGCAACCCACACGCAATGGGTTTCAAAATAGGGGTCACCATTCAGGCGCAGTTGACCGGCATGGAGTTCATGCCCCCACCGAAGCGCTTCGGCCATCGCCTCGGTGCGCGGTGAAAACTCGCCGATGTTGAATTCGCGCAGGAAGTCAGGTCGAATTTCACGCACACGTCGAACGTAAACCATAGCTTAAAGTATACCTTGAAATTAAAGGAAGGCAAGGGCTTGTCGCACGCGAGCACGGCGTTCACAAGCTTGACAAAAACAAAACTTCTGTTCCAATCCCGAGTTTGTGAATGTCGTGCTACGGGCGGTGACTGATCTTTACAATTATACTCATTTTATATATAATTTGAGTATGATTGTAAAAGACGGATTATCACCCTTGGAGCGAACAAGGAAAATCCTGGCAGGTCAGAACGGCACTCTTTTGACTACCGATCTGGCTAAATTCAACATTTCCAGAACTTACCTATCCATCCTGGAGAGAAACGGCGAAATCGAAAGGGTTTCAAGAGGCGTTTACCAGGCAAAAGATGCAATTGAAGATGAATTTTTTAGCATTCAAGCCAATTGCCGCTCTGCGGTCTATTCACATGAGACAGCGCTCTACCTGCACGACTTAACAGATAGAAGTCCATTACGATATTCGCTCACGGTACCGGTCGGTTACCACTCCACCTCACTGAGCCGGGGAGGGCATAAGATATTCTACGTCAACCGAGGCATGTTCGACTTGGGAGTCATCACGCTGAAATCTCCCCACGGCAATCCGATTCGGGTAACAGGCCTGGAAAGGACGATCTGCGATATTTTACGTAGCAGAAATCGGATGGATATGCAAATCGTTTATGAGGCCCTGAAACGTTATGTAAAGCGGAACGAGAAGGATATTGATTTGCTCTATGCTTATGCAAAACGTTTCAGAGTTCAGAAAACCATCCGGCAGTATATCGAGATTCTTTTATGAGTAAAGCAATGCAGCTAAAAGCCAGGATCAAGAACCTGGCGTCCAAATATCACGTTCCTGCTCAGGCTGTTCTCCAGAATTTCATGTTGGAGTGCTTGTTGGAGAGAATCTCAATATCGAAATACAAAGATATGGTTGTTCTCAAGGGCGGAATGCTCATTGCATCTCTGGTTGGTATCCGCAGCAGGACGACAATGGATATGGACACAACTTTGAAAGGCTACCCCCTTTCTGAAGAGACTATTCAGACGGCGTTTGCGGATATTTGCGCTATTCAGTTGGATGATGAAGTTTCCTTTGAGTTGGGTTGTATTGAGCCTATTCGGGACGATGACGAATACGGCGGTTATCGACTGACGATCGTCGCCAGATATGAAGGGATCAATACCCCATTGAAGATGGATATCACAACGGGGGATATTATTACCCCCAGTGCTATCCGCTACACTTTTCGCTCGAATTTTGAAAATAAGGCGATTGAGGTCTGGGCTTACACCATCGAAACCATCCTGGCCGAAAAGGTCGAGACAATTTTACGCAGAAGTGTGCTCAATACCCGGCTAAGAGATTTTTATGATGTCTACATCATCATGAAAACCCAACGCCAGGCAGTCAGCCAAGAAACCTTTGTAACCGCGTTGCACGCGACTTGTGAAAAGAGAATGTCCCAGAAGGCATTGCAGGGCAAAGACGAAATCTTGCGAAACATCCAGTCGGATCCGATCATGCAACAACGTTGGGAGCGCTACTGCAAAGAGAATTACTACGCAAATGGGATCAAATTTGACGATGTCATTGGTGTGCTGTTTGAGATGATGAATTGGCATCGTCCAGCGTGACTCTACGCGCCTGCAAACAAACCGAATTTCACGCGCACGTCGAACAAAAACCATGGCTTAAACTATGCCTTGAATTTAGAGAAAGCAAGGGCTTGTCGCACGGGAGTAAGTGTGATAGAATCAGTGCGCTTTGGGAGGGATGGCCGAGCGGCCTATGGCGCCTGTCTTGAAAACAGGTGTGGGTAACACCACCGGGGGTTCGAATCCCTCTCCCTCCGCCTTGTGTAGGTACGGCGTAGGCTTAACAGCAAAGAGTAGTTTGCACCTGGGGAGGTGCCAGAGAGGCCGATTGGGCTCGCCTGCTAAGTGAGTGCTGGGAATTACCTCAGCCGTGGGTTCGAATCCCACCCTCCCCGCCTGGTTTTGATGATCGTTTCAGCCGTGTGCCCCCATTGAGGGGGTGTCATTCGTATCCCTATAGGGCATGGCTGGACGCGCTACGCCTACGCCCCCCATCAAGACTGCCATGCCCCTACCTGACATGGCTAGGCCCTTGAGGGCAGTTTTTGTTTTCAGCCGTGTGCCCCCATTGAGGGGGTGTCATTCGAATCCCTATAGGGCATGGCTGGGTGCGCTACGCCTACGCCCCCCATCAAGACCGTCCTGCCCCTACGACCACGGCAGGGCTGGATGCGCTACGCCTACGCCCCCATCAAGACCGTCCTGCCCCTACGACCACGGCATGGCTGGATGCGCTATGCCTACGTCCCCCATCAAGACCGTCCTGCCCCTACGACCATGGCAGGGGGAGACGCACCATGTTTCCAGCATCGTTGTGCTGATGGCGTAGTTTGCTTATCGCACAAGCGCCATTTACCGGTATAATAAACGCATGAGCAAGATCCAAACCCGTTACGTCTGTCAACAATGCGGTCGCACCGCGCCCAAAGCATTGGGGCGCTGCCCACAATGCGGCAGCTATGGCAGCATGGTCGAAGAAGTGCTGACGCCCGCTGCAGCACCGCAGCCGAGTCAGGCCGGACGCGGGCTGAGCAGCCGCTCGCAGCCGCGCCGCCTGAGCGAAATTAGCGGCGACCCGGAAGAGCGCTTGCGCCTGCCAATCGGTGAATTTGCGCGCGTGCTGGGCGGCGGGGTTGTGCCGGGCTCCATCGTCCTGGTCGGCGGCGACCCGGGCATTGGCAAATCCACACTGCTGCTGCAAATGGCCGTCGAAATGGCGGCAACGCAGCGCGTGCTGTATGTCTCGGGTGAGGAATCGGAACGGCAAATCAAAATGCGCGCCGTGCGCCTGCGGCGCGAGGACGATGGCAGTAGCCTGCCCATGCCCGAAGAACTCTTCCTGGTGACCGAAACCAATTTACAGACGATCCTGGAACACGTGCAGCAGGTGCAACCAGGCTTGTTGATTGTGGACTCGATCCAAACCGTTTACCTGCCAGAGATGGGTTCAAGCGCCGGTTCGGTCGGGCAGGTGCGCGAATGCGCCAACCGCCTGCGCGAGCTGGCCAAAAGCAGCGGCGTGTCCGTGTTTTTGATTGGGCACGTGACCAAAGAAGGCATGATCGCCGGGCCGCGCGTCCTGGAACATATTGTGGATACGGTGCTGTACCTGGAAGGCGATCGCTTCTTATCCTTTCGGTTGCTGCGTTCGGTGAAAAACCGTTTTGGGGCTACCTCAGAGGTGGGCGTGTTTGAAATGCGCGAGCACGGCATGGTGGAAGTGCCCAACCCCTCCGAGGCTTTTCTGGCCGAGCGCATGATCAACGCCCCCGGCTCGGCCATTGCCGTTACGATGGAAGGCACCCGCCCGATTCTGGTTGAGATTCAGGGCCTGACCAGCCCCTCAAACCTGGGCAACCCGCGCCGCACCCCCAACGGCATGGATATCAACCGCATGTTGCTGGTGACGGCTGTGTTGACGCGACGGATGGGCCTGCGCCTGGGTGAACAAGATGTGTTCGTCAACGTCGTTGGTGGGTTGCGCGTCAGCGAACCCGCGGCAGACCTGGCCATGGCCGCGGCGATCAGCGCCTCGCTGCGCGATGCACCGGTGCGTGCGGATGCCGTGTTGATTGGCGAGGTGGGGCTTTCGGGCGAACTGCGTTGGGTCGGGCAAATGAATGCCCGCCTGCGCGAGGCCGCCAAACTGGGCTTTCGGGCGGCAATTGTGCCGCGCCGCGTGCGCCGCGGCGAAGCCTGGCCCGAAGGCATTCAAATCCTGGAGGCGCGCAGCCTGCGCGAGGCGCTTGGGCTGGCCATTTTACTGGAAAAACAATCCTGAATTTTCGTCTCATCTTGACGATGCGGAGGAACCAATGTCTGACTTATTCAACCTCTTCCCCTTTTCCTGGCTTCAGGCAACACGGCGCAATCACGCCCTGGAACATGCCACCCTGCAAATTTTGGCTCGCAAGCACCCCGGTTTGCGCAGCGGCGGCTATTCGGATGGGCGCGGCTTTTGGATTTTGGGCGACCTGCGCACCGAAGACGTGTTGGAAGCAGCAGAAGAAGCGCTCGCGCGCCTCAAAGCTGGCGAAAGCGCCCTGGCCATTCACCCCTATTGCGGCACCAATTTTGCCCTCGCCGGGCTGGCAGGCGGCACAGCTGCCTGGCTGGCCATGTTACCCGGGGCGCGCACGCTGCGTCAAAAGTTCGACCGCTTCCCGTTTGTCATCCTGTTGACGACCCTGGCACTCATCCTTGCCCGTCCGCTTGGCCCGCTGGCACAGGCCTACCTGACAACCGATAGCAATCTGGGCAATTTGCGCATTCAGGAAGTCGTGCGTTACCCGCGCAAAGATATTCGCCTGCACCGCGTTCGCACCGTCTCAAGCTGAAGAGGAAGTCCCCATGCATGAATTACAACGTCTGGTGCGGCTGCACGGCAACCCTCTGATTCAAGGCACGCGCGTCACCTGGGTTTGGGAAGGCGAAACCGCCCCCTACCTGGTGGGCGACTTCAACAACTGGGATGATAGCGTCGCGCTCTTACAGCCGGTAGCCAGGGGGGTATGGAGCTATTCAACCGAGTTGCCATTGGATGCCTACATTGAATACGCTTTGCGTGCCCATCCCAACGGGCACGAACGGCTGCCCGACCCCTACAATGCCCGCCGCACGCCCAATGGCATGGGCTATCACAACTATTTTTTCTACATGCCGCAGGGCAAGCCCAGCTTGTTGGCCCGCCGCCGCCGCTCTGGGCGCGGACAATTGCTGGAGCGCGAGCTGCGCGACACAATGCTGATGGCGACACCGCGGCGCAGCATCTGGCTCTATCAACCGCCGGTGCAAGAGCCCTGCCCGCTGCTGATCGTGCTGGACGGCAAAGACTATTTGCGGCGCGCCAACCTGCCCGCCATCATCGAGAACCTGTCTGCCCCGGGCAAGATGCGCCCGGTCGCGCTGGCGCTGATTGACAATGGCGGCCCGGCGCGCGGGGTCGAATATTTGTGCAGCGAAGCAACGTTGGGTCTGCTGCTAACACAGGTGATCCCGTTGGCACAAAGCGAGTTGAATCTGCTGCCCCCCGAAAGCGGCACTTATGGCATCCTTGGCGCCTCGCTGGGCGGGCTGATGGCGCTCTATGCTGGGCTGCGCGCCCCGCATATCTTCGGGCGCGTCCTCAGCCAATCGGGCGCCTTCCTACTGCCCGGATACGAGACCCCCGTGTTTGAGCTTGTGCGCCGCCAAGCCGCCCCGACATTGCAAACCTGGCTAGACGTGGGCCGCTACGAGTCGCTTTTGCAGGCCAACCGCACGCTGCGATCCGAAATGCAAGCACGCGGCTACAACGTTGCCTATCGCGAATTCAACGCAGGTCACAATTACCCCGCCTGGCGCGACAATGTGCATCATGGCCTGATGGCGCTCTACCCCAACGAGCTATAAACTGCGCCCCTCATCCTGAAGCGCCGCACGCAGACGCACCAACACCTGATCCAAATCAAGGTTGGCGGCGCGTTGCCGGGCTGCATCCATCTGTCCTGCATCCAGATGATCCAGAAAAGACAGGGTTCGCTCGTTGCGCCATCCGGGCAACAAGCGGTCCAGGGCTGCGCTCAGTTCTACAGTCAACAGCGGTGACCTACCCATCAGCCAGTTCAAAGCGACTGGCCAAAAATTGTTCGCAAAGCGCAGATTTTCCGCCTGTTGCAACCAGTTCATCGCCTGCAACAAAGCCTGCCGACAGTCCTCATCTTGCCCCGAGAGCAAACGCAGGTAGGCCAACGTGCTCCAGGCAATCAGCAGAGCAATGCCTTCTTGCATTTGTTCAAAAATTTCAATGGCTTGCAGGGCGCGAGCGCAACTTTCCTGCAGCTGCTCGGCTTGCAGTGACTCCTCCAACCTGGGCAAGGAAATTTCAACCATATCCAACAAGCTGTAGCCCACCACGCGGGCATCACCAATCTGACGGCCCAGCTGAATGCTTTCGTTGAACAGCTGCAAGGCAGCGGCATCATCGCCCAGGTAAGCCAACACCCCGCCAAGGTGATTGAACACAAATGGCAAGCGATATTGAACGCCCAATTCGCGCAGAATCTGCACGCTTTCTTCTAAGCAATGCCGTGCCTCAGCATAGCGTTGCTGATCGCGCAAGACAACCCCCAAATAATCAAGCAGTTCCGCTACAAGGGTTGGCACATCCTGCTGTCGGGCAAGCTGTAAGGCCGTTTCAAAAAAGGTTTGGGCACGCTCCATCTGTCCCTGAAACCAGGCCAAACGCCCCAACCCGGCAACCACACGACATTCAGCCAATCCATCGCCAGACAGGCGCGCCTGGACAATACTCCGCTGAAGCAGGTCTTCGGCTACCGCATATCTGCCCCGAATCGATTCAATCGCTGACAAGAAAAACAAAGCATTCGCCATCAGCCGAGGCTGCGCAAGCGCCTCGGCCAGGTTGAGCGCTTCTTCAAGCAATGAACGCGCCGGGTCATACCGATCGAGGGCAATGAGCAATTGCGACTGCCACAAGGTCAGGTGGGCACGCAGCAAACAAGGCTCTTTCCAGGCGGTCAGGGCCGGTTCAAATGCAGCCACGCCCTCAACGGCACGGCCACTCAAAAGCCAAAATAGTGCCAAGGCTTCGCCCAGCTGAAGCAAAGCCTGCTCCTGTCGGTGTGTCTGAGCCCACTGCCAGGCTACGTGCAAATCTTCATATTGCTGTGCCAGGGTGCGCAACGCGAGGAGCTGTTGCGAGCTATTCAATGCCCTGGCAGACTGTTCAGCCAAGGCAGCGCACCAATCACAATGGCGTTTTTGCACCTGTTCGGCCTCTTTGGCATCCTGAACGAGCTTATCGGCAGCATATTGTCGAATGAGCGGGTGCAAGTCGTAACGCGTTTCCGTGTCCATTGGCCGCATGGCCCGCAAGAGCGATTTATCCATCAACCCACTCAGCTGCAACAGGGTGCAACCGGCCACTTGCTGCGCAGCCTGACGGTCAAAACTGCCCCGAAAAACGGATAGGCGGCGCAAACTTGCTTGCTCAGCTTCATCCAACAATCGCCAGGAATATTCAAACACGGCGCGCAAGCTGCGGTGCCGCTCAGGACGATCGCGCTGTGCAACTTGCAAAAAATCCAGGCTGCGCTCAATTTCAACCACAATCTCAGCCAGGCTGAGCAAGCGCGACCAGCCACAAGCCAATTCGATGGCGAGCGGCAAGCCATCAATCAGTTGGCCGATGCGCAAAGCCTGAGGGCGCTCTTGGCGTGCAAGACCTCTGCCACGGCTGCGCAACAACGCCTGTTCAAACAGACAAATGGCGCTATAGGTTTCAAATTGTGGATCGTCCACACTGTCCGGCAGGGACATGCCCTGTAGCTGAAACAGCTCTTCTTCCATGCGATTCAGGCGCTCGCGCGAGGTAACCAACAACTTGAGGCGCGGGGCGTGTTGCAAAATCTGACCGACCAGGTCACCCCCGGCAATCACATGCTCAAAGTTATCCAACACCAACAACATCTGCCGTCCAGCGAGGTAGCGTAGCAATTGCCCAAGCAGCGGTTCACGGGCATAAAAAGTAAAACGTAACGCCTCGGCAATGGCCGAAACAATTTGCCCGGCATCGGTCAGAGGGGCCAAAGGGACGAAATAGACACCATCCGCAAATTGCTCAACCTGTTCAGCTGCGACTTGCAAGGCAAGGCGAGTTTTGCCAACCCCACCGGGGCCAATCAGGGTCAGCAATCGGCAATTGGGGCGCGCCAATTGCTGCGAGAGCACCGACAGGTCAGCTGCACGGCCAACAAACGGTGTGCTTTGCGGCGGCAAGTTGTGCGGATGAGCCGAAAGCGTGCGCAACGCCGGAAAGGTTTGCAGCGGCAAATCGGGATGACGCAGTTCATAGATATGCTGCGGCTCGATCAAATCCTTGAGCAGATGGACGCCATGATCATACAAACTGGCCCCCGCTGGCAAACTTGCCTGTGCCATGGCAGCCGAAAGCAGAATCTGCCCACCCCAGGCAGCCGAGAGCAGGCGCTGTGTGCGGCTGACTTCGAGGCCAAAATAATCTTCTCCACCGTCGCGCCAGGAAGCGTGCAGATGATGCTCAGCCTCACCGAGGTGCAAAGCCAAACGAACCCGCAATTCGCCCAAGGCGCCCCAATCCTGGGCAGCAATGCGGCGTTGAATTTGCAAGGCACAGCTGAGCGCCATTTGTAATTCCGTGCCATCGCCAAAGACGGCAAAAATGCCATCGCCGGTGTGTTTGATCACCTCGCCGCCGAAGTCTTGCACCGTTTGACGCATGATCGAGTCGTGTAAGACCAACGCTGCCGCCATCTCACGGCCATATTTCTGCCACAAAATGGTTGAGCCCTCAATGTCACTGAACAGAAAAATTGGCATATCATGATTATACTCAATTTTAGCCCCAAGAACCTGCCTCTGGACTTTTCCACAGCCTTGTCAACGCATTTGCACAGATTCCTCCACAGGGCCACGGAGCTTATCCACAAATTTGGGCAGTTTATCCACAAGGCACGGAGAAAAAAGCTATTATAATAAATTACATACACAATGAACGATTCCTCCTCTCATCCCACATCGGTGCCGCGCCCGCCCTCGCTGGTGACGCGCATCGTCAACGGCCTGGTGTCGCTGACCTGGATCGGCCTGGCCCTGGCCTTCAGCCGCACGGCCAACCCGTTGGGGCGCAGCGGCCCTTTGCCCTTCAGCATCTGGCTGGTGTTGGGGGTTTTGGTGTTGCTGGCATTGCTCATCTCAGATGTGCGCCTGGCGCTTCGCAAAAGGGGCAACGCCGACGCCCTGTTGCACTGGGGCGATGCGCTGCTATGGGTGGGGTTTTTATTGGCAATCCTCTACTGGCAGGTTGACGTTCTGGCAACGCCACTGTTTGGCAGCCTGGTTTGCCTGGTTGTGGCGGTCAGTTTCGCACTTAAGGCATTGCCCAAGCAAACATTGGGCGAAAGGAAGGAAAAATGAAAACGATCTCTATCCGCCGTCTCTTGGTTTGGGGGCTGCTGACGCTTGTGCTGCTGTCATGCAACCTGTCGGCCCCCAGTCAACCAACAGTTGCGCCCTCGGTCATCACCGTCAACGCCGTGCCGCAGCCCACTGAAACGCCCCCACCACCCCCCAGCCCAACAGTGCCCCCACCACCGACCGAAAGTCCAACGCCAGCGCTGCCGTTCATCGAATATCAGGGCGTGCGCTTCAGCTATAGCCCCATGATCGCCGCCAACGTCTCGGTCGAAACGGTGCCGGCCAGCCCAGAGTCCAACAATACCCCCTATTGGGACCGCTTCCCTGAGCACCTCAAATTCACCTTCAATGGCTACTTGTTGGCCAAAACCTTCCATGAGGCGCATGTTTGGGTCTATCCAGTGCAGGGGCTGCAACAAAAAAGCGAGGGCGCTACCATGGTCATTGCAGAACTGCGTCAAGTGCTGACCAACCGCCCCCAAGCGCCCGAATCGTTGCCGATGCTGCCGATCTTCAACGCGGCCCAATTGCTGCGCGTGCAGGTCAGTTATTTGCGCTTTGGCAGCGGTCAGGGCGTGCGCTACCTGAGCCAATATGCCCAATACGCCGCCCCGATCAACAACAAAGAGTTGTTCTACACTTTCCAAGGCATCACCGACGATGGACGCTACTACGTTGCCGCGGTGATGCCCATCAGTCACCCCAACCTGCCAGCGGATGCCGAAACCTTCATGCAGGGCAAGGACTGGAATCAATTCAGCGAGGTCTATCAGCCCTATGTGCAAGAAATGGCCCGCGAACTGAACGGGTTTGACGGAGAGAGCTTCAGCCCATCCTTAAGTCAGCTGGATCAGATTTTCAGCTCGCTGACGATCAACAAGTAACGCCTTTTTTCAACAAGACACGGCCATCCAGGTTTGGGATGGCCGTGTTGATTTGGATGGCAAGGCCCGCTCTTACTGGCAGCCGCCCAGGTCGTTGGAGGTCAGGCAGGGCGTTGGCTCCAGGGTCTTGGTTGCGGTCGGCGTGCGAGTGGGCGTGGCCGATTTGGTCGGCGTGAGCGTAATCGTCGGCGTGCGCGTGATCGTGCGCGTCCGCGTGATGGTGCGCGTCTGCGTGATGGTTGGCGTGCGCGTGATCGTGCGCGTTGCCGTCACCGTCGGCGAGGCGGTGCGCGTCGCTGTGTTCGTCGGCGTGTTGGCCTGCAACACCAGCGTCTGCACGATCAGGTTCGATTTCTTGAACGAATCATTATTGCGCGCCATGATCACCAGGCGATAGGTGCCATTGGTAATCTTCTGGAATGGGGCAACCGGGGTCACGCCGGAACCCTGTTCCCAGTAATCAATGTTGACCCGCTTTTGAATGCAGTTGCTGCCGCTGCGGCCAAACAAACAGATGGGCAGTTCACCAGAGGGGACGTAGCGCCAATGTACCAACTGCCCGGCGCTGTTGTAGACCAAGAACCACGTGTAGCGGATATTGGTATCGTTGCCGTTGATCACGGCGCGGACGGAGAACGAATCGGCCAGGCTGCCAATCTGCGTGGTTTGGATGCTTGGCCCCATGCGGCCGGTCATGGTGATCTGACAGGCCAACGTGGGTGCACCGGTTGGCACAATCACGTAAGACAGGCTGCCGGTCATATCCCCGCTCCAATAGAAGTTTTGCATGTCAGGCGTGGGGTTGGGCGGGGTGATGCGCATGGTAGGCGTCGGTGTACCGGGCAAAACCGGCGGGAAGGAGCTGAATTCCGGTTTAATCCAGAAGTTGAAGGTGCGCGGCGCCGGGGTTGGGGCACCATACCACCAACGGAAGTAACGGATTTGCTGCGTGCCAACGCTGCGCGGGGTGGGGAAGGTGTGCGCAATCGGGTAATTGCTGACATCCGCCGGATTATAAATGCCGCAGTTGCCGCCATCCGCATAGCAGTTGAAGATGTAACCGGAGGGGGTTGCGTGCATCTGATTATGCCAGACCGCCGAAGCACCGCCGCTGCTGCTCAGCGAGGCACCGGTCAGGAAAATGGCATAGGGGCCAATGTTCTGCACATCGGTGCGAATGCGATAGCCATCGCCCTGGAAGGCGTTGGCGTTGTCAGAGTAATTGCCGTAATACAACTTCTCTGTGCTGACAACTGCCAACAGATCGCAGCTTGCCGGCGGCGTTGGGCTGGGGGTCGAAGTTGGTCCCGGGGTAACGCGCAGCAAATATTCCTGAGCAATGACAACCGGCGTACCCTCAGGCGAGATGCCCGGGCCACTCCAGGCCACGCTCAGGTTATCTCCACCGGTGCCTTCCTTGTGCAGGGCATAGATGAGCACACGCTGCCCGGCCACAAGGCTCTGCGGGCCCGAACGCTGATCCGTATATTGGAACCACTGATATTGATTGGTCCACCCACCCACACGAGCAATGCGCACAGCGTTGCTGTATTGCAAGTCAGAGCTGAGCCACAACTCGCTGTTGTCATCGCTGGCAATCCAGAAGGTATACGTGCCGGTATAGGGCGCGCACAATTGAGCAATGACGCGCTGACCGTATTGATCCATGTTGTTCAGGTACGAATCAAAATCGGTGATAAAGTCATTGGTGTTGGGGTCGTTGGGGTAGCGCACATTGCCGGTCAGGTCGCTGACGGCGTTGCCCGAACCGATGCCGGTCCAGGTCTGCCGCAAGGCACCATCACCGCCACAAGGATAGGGGGTTTCGGTTGGGGTCGAGGTCAGGGTTGTGGTGGGGGTGAACGTGGGCGCCGGGGTGCGCGTCCAGGTGGCGGCAAAGCCAATGGCACCGCTCAGACCGGTGACGCGCGAGGTGCGAAACTTTTCCACCAGGCCCTCGCGCGAGGTGCTGATGCGCAAAGTTGGCCACCAACTGTTGATCAGCGGGGTAATCAGTTCATGGCGATACACCAGGGTAATGCGCACGCGGTCGCCCGGGCCGCCAGCATCATCCATAAAACGATACGTAGAGCCATCCGAGCTCACCTGCTCGCAATAGGTCAAAAAGCGATGATCTTCGCTGGTGTTGGGCGGCGGTGGGGTGTAGAAGAAATCGTTGTTATTCAACCGATAGGACAGCACGGTATTATCCGGCTGCAATTCTGCGCGGTTGCTGCAAATGCTGATGCCAAAATAGCCGGGCAAGGCAGGGTTGCCGCGGTAATCCTGACTGGGTGCCGTTGGGTTGAGGTTCGTCCAACCGTAATGCAGGTAAGAGTTTTGCCAGTTGGGGCCGTTGGAAATGTAGGTGCCAGAAACAGCCGGGTTATCGCTCCAGGCAATGCCGGTTGCACCCTGCAGCACCGTGTCGCGAATGGAGGGCAAGCGGGCGTAGTCCACCAGTTGGAAGGTAAGCTCATCCGCCGCTTCCACCGACAAACCGGCTGCCACGGGATCAATGATACAGTTGGGGTCAGCAGTGTCAGCAGTGTCTCCATCCATATTCTTGCCGTCGGCACGGTCGTAGATCAAGATCTGCGAGGCCGGAATACCGCTCGACTCGGCAATGGCATAAGCTGCGGCTTCGCAGTAGCGCCAGTTATACGCACCGGTGACGGCAAAGCGCACGCCAAAGCGGGCGCCGTTTTCCAGTGCCAGCCAGGCCTGCATGAAGCGCCCGAACTCGATGATGCCAAAGATGAGGATCAGCAAAATCGGCAACGCCAGGGCAAATTCAACCATGCCCTGTGCCGGTGAGCGGCGCACATGCTCAACAATCCGGGAGTGTGCTGCTGCTTGCCTCCAGCTCTGAATTTTTTGGCGAAACGTGTTCATAAAAAGCCTCACATTCGACGGGTTAGTTCGTCAAGCGGGTGTAAATGCGGGTAGCAATATCCTCAAAAATGGCAATCAACTCATTGCCCGAGGGTGCGTAGTAATACTGTCCACAGCTGCGGGTGGCGCCGACCGTGGCGCAGGGGTTGGTCTCGCGGTCGCCATCATCGCCCACAGCCGCAATGTAGCGCAACAACCCTTCACCGGTCGCCGCCTGCCCCAAGCCGATCACGTAAATGGCAATGTCGTTGCCAAGCGGCTCGTTCGGGTTATAGCCAGTGCTCTGCGCCGGGTTGCTATTGAGCGTCAGTGCGGTCATATCCGCCATATCCAACGCGTAATCAAGCGGGCTGTAATTGGTGCTGTTGGTCGTATCCCAAATGACGTTGCCCCAAATGCCATTCCCAGGCGGGCAAGTTGAACTGTTGGCGTCAATGCAATAGCGCGGGGCAAAGGTCAGGTCGAGGCACAACCTGCGCCAGGCCGTGGAATTGAGCCCGCCGCGGCAAAAGCCATTCGGATAATTGACCCCCTGTGATTCCGGGAAGGGGAAGCCGGTATTGGCCGTATCGCCGGGGGCAGTGCCGCCGCCACCAAAAGTATCGCTCATGTTGGCTGCGCCATCGGAGAGGAAGACGATAACCCACACCGAGCCGGAGCGGCCATTTTGGCGCAGCACGTTCGAGGCGTTGCGCAAGCCACAACCGGTGCAGGTAGAAATGCCAGCAAACGAGGGCCGCAGGTTGGGGAACAGCGACGTGACATCGCCATTGCGATCGGGGTCACGGTTGGGGTTGTTGTACCAGGCCAGAGCGGCCAAATGGTCTTCTTCGGTGTAGCGGTTTTGAAGTTCGGGAATGGGGTTGCCGTTCACATCCAGCGGGTCGTAGAAGTTGTACGCATCCAGTTTGTCATCGGCATCGCACGGCACACCGCCCCAACCATATGGATTGCGGGTAGCATCCCAACGGAATTCGTTCAGGGTGCACACATGCGCCGGGTCAGCATCGGCGCCATCGCCATCAATATCCTCCGGATTGACCGGGTTCCAACGGCCATTGCCCTTCCAGGTTGGCCAAAGCCTCTCGTAGGGGGCATCATCATGCAAGGCAATGTTATCAATCGTATCGCGCACATCGGTGCTGCACGATGATTGTGTGGTTGGGTCGCTTGGCACATATTTGCGGATGCAATCGCCCAAGGCAGCGGGCGAGCCGCTTGTGCGCGGCACCGAGTGAACAACGGCAACGGTATCAAACGTGACGATGGCCACCTGATCAAAGCCCGGATACATACGATTGACCAGCGCCTTGGCCGCGTCTTTGGCATCCAGCAAAGGCCGGCAGGGGTTGCTAGGGTTCGGCAAACCCACATTGCAGCCCGGGTAGTCATTGGGGTCGGCCGGGTCATCCGCCGCCCAGGGGTCATAATCATTGCCAACGAAGCCGGGGGTATTGATGCCCATCGATTCGGAGGTGTCAATCACAATCACCAGGTCAACCGCCGCCGCCTCTGAGGTTGCATTGGTGTGCAACGTGACGCCTTCAAAGCCAAGCAAGCCCAGGAAGTAGAAGGGAGCGCGCTGACTGGCCTCGACCCACACCAGTTTGCGAGGCGACTCATTATGATCCGTATCCGGGCAGCGGGCATAAAAAACGAGCGGCAGCAGGCCTTCATCTCGCCTCCCGTCGCCATCGGCATCGCAAATATAAACCTGCAAGTTGACCGAGCTCATATCCACATTGTTGAGCAGCAATACCTCCTGCGCGGCAAGCTGCATATTGGCGACGCTTTCGCCGCGCTTGAAGTCATTGGCAGCCGCAACCGCGGCCGAGTCCACGGCGCGCTTGAGGTTGCCATAGGTCACATACAACGAACCGGCATCAATCGCCAGGCCGACGAAGAAGACCAACGCCAGCAGAGCAACGGCGAAGATGACGATCACCTGACCGCGCC
>Ga0208695_1001074_pt1 | contig 24186 bp, 21 predicted proteins | sample AD_UKC111_MetaG_FD_184449 | JGI IMG/M metagenome (GOLD analysis project Ga0208695, IMG submission 184449) | Active sludge microbial communities of municipal wastewater-treating anaerobic digesters from Hong Kong - AD_UKC111_MetaG (SPAdes)... | ecosystem: Engineered > Bioreactor > Anaerobic >...
AGCAGGATATTGACTGCAGGGCTTATAAAAGCCGGTTATGACGTGAAAATGTCCGAAGTGCACGGCATGGCTCAGAGGGGCGGAAGTGTTACTACACAAGTAAGATACGGCAAAAAGGTTTACTCCCCTATAATTGGCAGAGGACAGGCTGACATACTGGTATCATTTGAGAAGATGGAAGCTGTAAGATGGATTGAATATCTCAAACCGGATGGAATTGTCGTAGTCAACAACTATGAGATACCTTCCATGCCGATTGCCAGCGGAAAGGAAGAGTATCCCCAGGGAATCATAGAAGCACTGCAGGATGCATTTAAAACAGTTGTGATTGACGCGGGAAAGATAGCGGAAGAATTAGGAAATATTAAGACACAGAATATTGTACTCCTTGGTGCTTTGGTTAAAGCTCTCAAAATGGATGAAATCGACTGGGAAGAAATCATTAGGGAGACAATTAATCCCAAGCTGGTAGATATTAATATTATGGCATACAATAAAGGGAAAGAACTATAGACTTATAATAAATTGAACCGGGCCTGTACAATAACATCACTTGTTATTGTGCAGGCTTAATTTATTTAAATATCTTTCACCCTCTGAGGATAAAGTCCGCCATGTCCGTTTTATCGGTGAAAGGCTTTTTTTATGCTGAAACATATGAAAATCTAAAAAGTCCGTTATAAATCTAAAAAGTCTGCTACAGAAAAAACAAAATTTTATGATATAATATGCTCAATAGCATTTTCAAAGGGAGATGAACAAAGTGCGAGCAGATTTACAGATTATACCGGGAATTGAAGCTGTACCCGTTGCTTTGGTAGTTCAGTCTGTAAATATACTTGCTCAGAATGCGGAAGCCCTGCAGAAGACTATTAATAATTTTATAGTCTCTAATCCGCTGGTAGACTTTACGCCATGTTCCTCTTTCACTGATTTTTTTGATGCCAGGGTTGCAGTCCCATGCCAGACCTCCCTTGCAGAGCATCTTATGCAGCAGCTGCGCTTTAGCCGGCATGACCCGGAGTTTTTGAGAGTCGGCAGTTTTATTATTGAAAGTCTGGACAAGGACGGCTATTTGCGGGATGATATACAGGAAATGATGAAAGCAGTAAATGTAACACCGGCCTTTTTTATGGAGGTGCTGTCTGCTGTACAGGCACTGGAGCCATGCGGCGTAGGGGCACGCTCCCTGAGCGAATGCCTTCGCCTGCAGCTTGAAGCTCAACCCATTTCATGTCCTCTTGCGATAAAAATCGTTACCTGCCATCTTGAAGAATTTGCCTCGGGTATGCTGCAGATTGAAGGCTATACCAAGGATGAGGTGGATCAGGCCAGCAGGCTCATCCGTTCGCTGGAACCCCGCCCCGGATTGCAGTATGACTGTGATGCTCCAAATTATGTCATACCCGATATCCGTGTAGAAACCGATGAACAGGGCGAGCTTAAGGTTTCGTTGATAAATCAGCCTGCAATTCCTTCCCTCAGTTCCGGATACATGGAGTATCTAAAGACTGAAAAGGAGGAACACAGGCAATATATACAGGATAATTTGCTTTATGCGAGAAGCTTTATATATGCACTGCATGAACGTGAGAACACCTTGCTCCGCATAGCCGGACAAGCCGTAAGCCATCAGTCCGAATACCTGCTCACAGGGCTCGCTTCGGCTTTACGTCCAATGACACTGGCCTCCCTTGCCTCCAGGACGAATCTTAGTTTATCTACCATCAGCCGTACTGTTGGTAATAAATATATAGAATTCCGGGGGCGCGTGTTCCCTTTTAGGTCATTATTCACATCGGGGGGAAACGCAGAGCATTCACGGGATGAGATCGTGTATAGGATAAAAACTTTGCTCGAAGCCCTTCCGGAGGGTGAAACAGTAAGCGATATGAGGATAGCGGAGTTATTGGACAAGGAAGGTATCCATATCTCAAGGCGAACTGTAAACAAATACTGTAACCTCTATTTGAAAGGCGGCATAAGGAAGCCTGCCAGGAAAAGGAGAAGGATATGAGAAAGATTGTAATAAGAGCGGCGGCTTTATTATTAATATCACTTTTCATCCTGCTACCGCTGCCGGTAATGGCACAGGCTATAAGTACAAACATAAAGGTTGCGGTTAACTGCAATATGCCTCCCTTTCAATTTTTTGACGAAAACAGAAACATTACCGGCCTGCATATCGATATAATGAATGAGATTGCCGATAAAGAAGATCTTCAAATTGAGTATATTATATTCAATGAGACCAGCGAGGCTATATCGGCCCTGGAGAACGGCGCAGTGGACGCTGTCCTCGGAACGATGTCAGAAATGAGTATAAGCCCATTGCTGCGGGCAACAAATGATATTTCCTCCGCTTCATTATGTATGCTTGTTGATAACAGAATTGTTAATCGTGTTCTTCATCCTGAAATCAGCCCGCAGGGATATAATATTGCTTTCGAACTTGACATGATCAGCCTGTCGCAGCTTTCGAACCTGAATCTCATGAATACCATAATCATGGGAAACCAAGTCCAGCTGTTCAATGCACTGATGGAAGAAAATATTGATGCCGTTATCGGGGTAAAAGACAGTATGGTCTATATGCTGGAGCGGGAGGGTGTAAATGACTATTATACCATCGTGCGTAATTATATTGCATCGGTAAATTATTCGATACTGACCCAAAGAAACGACCGTGTGCTTTTCAACTCCCTGAACCGGGGCATCAGCCAACTGCGTGCAAGCGGGGTATATGAGCAGTTGCTTGACAAATGGACAGCCAGTATTGAACTGAAAACCGCAAGGGCCCTGAGCAGAAAAATGCTATTCTATATTACCATTTTTGTAAGCGTTGCATTGATTGTCATTGCCCTTATAGGTTATATGAACTATCGGCTCAAGAAAACTGTTGCGGAAAAAACACGTGAGATCCGCAGCAGGGTGCACCAGCTTGAAAATGAAAGCGTGCTGCGTGACCGCCTGATTGAATCCTCCCTAAGCGGCATCATGTTGTTGAAAGCGGACGGATCCGTGCTGCTGATGAATTCGATAGCCCGTACCATGGCAGGAATAGAAGGGTATGAGGATGCGCAAAAGGGTTATAATATCCGGGACATGAACATATTGGGGGAGCTTTGGGAGCATATGGCTTTACAGAATAAAACAACCATGGAGAGGCCGTCGATAGTAAAGTTGAACAGTAATACGGCAAACAGCCGGATATTCCGTTACCGCTGCCACAGTATCAATGAAGAGGATGACAGGGTTATGATGGTGGAAGATATTACAAGAGAGGAGGAGGAAAAACAGCAAAGATTCGAACTGAGCAAAAGCAAATCACTGAATAGAATTATAGCAGGTATGGCTCATGAAATAAAAAATCCGCTTATGTCGATCAATACATTTGCATCGCTGATACAGCAGCAGGGAAATGATGCGGATTTCCAGACCTCCTTTGCTCAGTATGTACCAAAGGAGGTGGAGCGTATTAATCGCCTGATCGAGCTGCTGATCAACTATGCACGTCCGACAAGAAGCAAAAAGGAGCGAGTTCTCGTAAGTGAACTGATTGATGATGCCGCTTACTTTGCTCATATAACTGCGAAAAATCAGCAGATTGACTTTCAAACATATGCATCTGCAAATACATATATTTATGTCAATAGGGACCAGATAAGACAATCACTGATCAATCTTGTTCTGAACAGTATTCAGTCGGTGGAAGAAAAGCTTGCTGACAAGGCCTGTGATGCAGATAAATTGACATTACGCGTGTCCTGCTATCAGCGCAGCGGGCAGATATGCCTTGAGGTATACGATGAAGGCTGCGGTATGACCGAAAGCGAACTTGAAAAATGTATGGAGCCCTTCTTTACAACCAAGGCAAACGGCATTGGCATGGGCCTGGCCGTTACCAGACAATTCGTATACGAGAATTCCGGGAAGCTTGAGCTTGAAAGCAGCAAAAATGAATTTACAGCCATTCGTATGGTATTTGAGGGGGATATTAAAGATTGAAACCGCATGTATTAATTATTGATGACGAACCGAGCATATGCGCATCATTGAGCCTTGCGCTGAAAAATGACTACGAGGTCAGAACTTTCAACAGTGCACAGCCTGCTTTGGATATAATAGAAAAACAGAGCTTTACCGTAGCACTGCTGGACATTAAAATCGGCACCGAAAACGGGCTGAGTGTCCTCAAAAAGATAAAAGAGATGGATCCCGGTATTGTGGTTATTATGATGACCGCATACGGAAGCATAGGTTCCTCCGTTGAGGCGATGAAAAACGGTGCTTTTACTTACCTGACAAAGCCTCTTGATATTGATGAGCTTATGATCTATATAAAACAAGCCGTTGATTTTTATAGGCTGAATGAACAGGTCAGGTTTCTGTCCGATGAGCTTCGTAATAAGCGGTATTATGATGAAATAATCGGCGAAAGTGAACCTATGCGGCACATCTATATGTTGATAGACAAGTTAAAGGATATTGACACCAACGTTCTGATAACGGGCGAAAGCGGTACGGGCAAGGAGCTTGTGGCAAAGGCCATACATGAAGCCGGAAGGCGTAAAAACGAGCGCTATATTATTGTAAATTGTGCGGCTATTCCTGAAAACCTGCTTGAAATAGAGTTGTTCGGATACAAGCGCGGTGCATTTACAGGGGCATCAAGTGACCGCAAAGGAAAGTTTGAGCTTGCCGATAAAGGGACGATATTCCTGGATGAAATCGGGGATATGCCGATAGGCCTGCAGAGCAAGCTGCTTCGTGTGTTGCAGCAAAAGGAATTTACACCTCTCGGGAGCTCTGATACAAGGCATACCGATGTTCGTATTATCGCTGCAACCAATAAAGATCTCAGGCATTTGATCAGCATAGGGGCCTTTCGTCAGGATCTCTATTACAGGATCAATGTCATGGAGATAAAAATGCCGCCTCTTCGCGACAGGCTCAGCGACATTCCTTCTTTGTGCAAGCATTTTCTTCAGCAGCTGTCAAAGGATATGAATAAGCCTATCAAAGGGCTTACGGCATCAGCTACAGAGCTGCTTATGAATTATGAATATCCCGGCAATGTACGTCAATTGGCAAATATTCTTGAATATGCGGCTATCGTCAGTTCATCGGGCATAATAGATGCAAAGGATTTTCCGGAAGAGATCGGTATCCGGCGTGCTATGAACAGTGGCGGAATCCCATGCACACAGTCGATAGATGAGTATTTGGCGAATACAAGCTTAAAAGATATTGAGAAACGGGCCATAAAAGCCACTCTTGATAAAAATAACGGCCGGCGCGAACAGACGGCGGCAGACCTGGGGATAAGCAAGCGGGGGCTTCTCAATAAAATTAACGAATACGGATTAGGTTAGCGGTAATTTTTTCATTGTATAACGCAAATTTTGCACTGCGGATGTTCTCTCTAAGAATGCACTGAGTCAAATCAGGGCATTTTTGTTTATGGCACAACAGTTGCTAATATATTAGTGTAAGGGTGAAAGGCCCTAATAAAGATTATTAGGAGGGGAATTCATGAAAAAGACCAGACTTATTGCGCTGTTACTTTGCATAGTAATGGTTGCTACAGTTTTTACCGGCTGCGGAGGAGGGAATAAGGAAACGGCAGCTCCCGGATCTGAGTCATCAGGAGGACAGTCCTCCGGCGAAACCAAGTATAAGAAAGAAATTATTATCGCCATTGCAGATGAGTTTACTACTATCGACCCGACGGAAACCACTGCAGAATCAAATCAGATTGTTCAGGACTGCACCCACGACCTGCTGACCGATACGAACCTTGCCACAATGCAGAATGAAGGTGAGTTGGTCGAATCCTGGGAAATGATTGCTCCTGACCATTGGAAATTCAAGCTTAAAGAAGGGGTTAAGTTTCACGACGGAACCATTCTTAATGTTGACGATGTAGATTTTACTTTCAAGCGTGCTGCCGGAAAATCCACAACCTCTGCTTATATGGCAAAAATAAAAGAATTCATAAAAATTGACGATTTGAACTTTGAAGTCAAGCTGAAAAACGGCGATGTAGATTTTAATTATGTCTTTGCAGCCAACTGTCTTGCAATCCTTTCTAAGGAAGCTTTTGAAAGCATGCCGGAGGAAGAAGCAGTAAAAATCGGTACCGGCCCATGGAAGTTTGAAGAATTTGTTCAGGCCGATTATGTATCCCTTGTCAGGTTCGAAGAATGTACACTGTATGATGTTCCTAATACCGAGCGCCTTGTGTTCCGTATGATTCCGGAAGCCTCCGCCCGTATGATAGCCCTTGAAAACGGAGAAGTGGACGCTATTTTGTCTCCAAGTGCGACAGATTACAAGCGATTAGCCGAGAGTGATGATTTTCAGCTTATCACCCAGACAGGCAGAGGCCAGCATTATGTTGCCTTCAATCTTTCTAATAAAAACTCAATCGTTAGCAATCCAAAATTCCGGGAAGCAGTTGCATACGCAATAAATAAGGAGGAAATGGTAATGGCTGCCTGGGATGGCTATGCTCAAGTTTCAACCAGCATTATGTGCCGTGATATGGGCTACTATGCTGATATTGAAGGCATAGGCTATGATCCTCAAAAAGCACAGGCAATGTTTGACGAGCTTGGTGCCAAGGGCCTTAAAATTCATTTGATCACTTCGGACGCCATACATCGTGTGAAAATGGCCGAAAACTTCCAGGCGCAGATGGCTAAATACGGCATTACCGTCACTGTTGAATTTATGCAGCAGGCAGCTCTGATCGAGAGACTTGAGAAGGATAAGTCCGTTGAAATGTTCGTTCTCTCATGGACTCCGGGCAAGAACGCAGACTACATGTTCAGAAATCCGCTTCATTCCAGCGGCGGACGTAACTATGCCTATTTAAAGGATCCTGAAATTGACGCTCTGATTGATGCAGCCGCAGCTGAAACGGATACCGCAAAGCGCGCCCAGATGTACGAAGAATTGCAGATACGCCTGACTACCGAAATAATACCATGGGTTCCTATTGCACAAGCAACGCTGACTTTGGGTGCAGCGAAAGGCGTAACAGGCCTTCTGCTCCATCCGGGACTTGTTCACCAGTTCAAAACTGCTGAGAAAATTATTAACTAAAAGTTTTTAACAACTATTGCTGCATCCCCCGGTGCTTGAACAGGGATCGGGGGATGCATGATTAATCCAATTTGTAGGAGGACATATTATGTTTCGCTATATTTTTCAGCGGTTTTTGATGATGATACCTGTTATCCTGGCCGTTTCCTTTGTTGTATATTACTTAATGGACCTGGCTCCCGGCGATATAGTCTCGATGATGGCACCTCAGGATGCGACTGAAGCTGAAATCGAGATGATGCGTGAGGAAATGGGCTTGAGCGGTACTTTACCCGAACGCTATCTCCGTTATATGTTCAATCTGCTGAAGGGAGATCTTGGGGAATCCCTATCCATGAAGCGCCCGGTTATTGAAATATTTTTTGAGCGCTTTCCGGCTACTTTGAAGCTTGCCTTCGGCAGTATTTTGGTTGCCTTGCTTATTTCAGTCCCCCTTGGGGTTGCTGCGGCAACACATCACAGGTCATGGCTCGACGGTACCAGTATGGTGACTGCGATGCTGGGGCTTTCCATGCCAAGCTTTTGGCTTGGGCTGCTGCTTATAATCGTATTTTCCTTAAAGCTCGGGATCTTGCCTTCCGGAGGCAGCTCAGGCTTTGCTTCAATAATACTTCCGGCTATTACCCTCGGCGCAGGGCAGGCGGGGAATCTGACCCGTATTACAAGATCCTCCATGCTTGAGGTTATCAGGCAGGACTATCTTCGTACCGCAAGGGCCAAGGGCGTCAGTGAAAAGGCGGTCATATACAAGCATGCCCTAAAAAATGCACTGATTCCTATTATAACAATTTTCGGCTCTACCTTAGGCAATGCATTAGGTGGTGCAGTCGCCATCGAAACTGTTTTTTCATGGCCGGGGGTAGGCCGTTTAACAGTTACGGCAATTAACACACGGGATATGACATTGGCAACGGGGTGTATTATTATGTTTACTATATTCCTGACATTTACTTTGCTGCTGGTAGATATTGCTTACGCTTATGTTGACCCACGCATCAAAGCGCAATATTCGAAGTGAGGTGGTCACTATGTCGACTGAAATGAAGTATTCCTATTCTCTTGAGGAGCTCAAGGCTTATAAAAAACGCAGTATTGCCAGCGAGGTGTGGCGAAACTATAAAAAAAGCCCCAGCGCAATGATCGGGCTTATCACTATAGGGATTATTATTGTAGTGGCCATAATTGCACAGCTTGTTTACAATTACGAGGTTGATATCGTCCAGCAGGATATAATGAACCGCCTGCAAGGGCCTTCGGCGGAGCATTTGTTCGGTACTGACCAGTATGGACGGGATGTACTTATCCGTATACTTTACGGGGCGAAATACTCTTTGGCTGTCGGCATTATTTCTGTTGCAATATCCTGTTTCTTCGGCAGCACTTTGGGCCTGATAGCCGGCTATTACGGAGGGGTGACAGAAAATATCATACTGCGTGTCTGTGAAGTATTCGTAGGAATACCGTCTGTTTTGCTGGGAATCGCAATTATGTCCGCCTTCGGACAGAGTCTCGTTGTATTAATGTTTGCAATCGGCCTTGTATATGTGCCTATGTTCGCCCGCACTGCCCGTGCGGCGGTCTTGCCTGTGCGGTGTGAAGAATATATTGAAGCCGCCCGTGTTTCCGGCATGAATGACTTTCAGATCATTTTCAGCCATATTATGCCTAATTCTATGGCTCCTATCATAGTTCAGGTCACTATGGGTGTGGCAAACGGCATCTTGACTGCTTCAAGCCTGAGCTTTCTCGGCCTTGGCGTTCCGGTGCCCGCACCTGAATGGGGGGCGATGCTGTCCAGCGGGCGTGAATTCATCCGTGACTATGGCTATTTAACCTTTTTCCCCGGTCTCGCCATCATGATCACAGTTCTCGCCTTTAATTTAATGGGCGACGGTCTGCGTGACGCGCTGGACCCTAAACTGAAACAATAGGTGGTGCTGAATATGGAAGATAATAAAGGCTTGATCCTTGACGTAAAGAATCTCGCAGTTCGTTATGAGACTGAGGATGGTATTGTAAAGGCTGTTAACGGTTTGAATCTGCAGATAGAACGCGGAAAGGCAATAGGGCTGGTGGGGGAAACCGGCGCAGGTAAGACGACTACTGCATTGGCATTGCTCCGCCTTGTTCCGGACCCTCCGGGTATTGTGGAATGTGAGAAGATGGAGTTGGACGGGCGAGACATGCTGAGTATGTCCGTAAAGGAGCTTGAAAATGTGCGGGGCAAGGACATTTCAATGATTTTTCAGGACCCGATGACAGCTCTTAATCCGGTTTTTACAGTTGGTGACCAGATTGCTGAAAGTATATACCTGCATGAAGAGGTTTCTTATACAGAAGCACAGAAACGTGCTGTTGAAATGCTTGAGCTTGTCGGGATTCCCGGTGAGCGTGCCGGTGAATATCCCCACCAGTTTTCGGGGGGTATGAAGCAGCGTGTAGTTATAGCCATCGCGCTTGCCTGTCATCCGAAGCTGCTCATTGCCGACGAGCCTACCACAGCCCTGGATGTTACTATACAGGCACAAGTGCTTGAGCTTATGAAGGAACTCAGAGAAAAATATAAAACCTCCCTGATCATGATTACCCATGACCTGGGTATTGTTGCTGAGATATGTGATGAGGTTGCCGTGATGTATGCGGGCAACGTCGTTGAAAAAGGAACACTGGAAGATGTTTTTAACAGGACAAAGCATCCCTATACAGAGGGCTTGTTCAATTCACTGCCCAATATCAATGATAGAAAAGCCATGCTTACTCCAATCAAGGGGCTGATGCCTGACCCTACAAAGCTGCCTGAGGGATGTCCTTTCCATCCCCGCTGCCCCTATGCCGGTGAGGATTGTACCCAACAGCAGTTCACCCGCAGTATTTCAGAGACTCACTATGTCCGCTGCTGTGCGTATGAAAGGCCGGGCTTCCGCATCAACAGGAAGGAGAGGTAAGCTATGATAGATACGATTCTTGAAGTCAGAAACTTAACCAAATATTTTAAAACCAAAAGAGGCATGCTGCATGCCGTTGACGGTATAAATTTCACTCTTGAACGCGGAAAGACCCTCGGATTGGTCGGAGAATCCGGCTGCGGAAAATCTACTACGGGGCGTGTTATTTTACGTTTAATCGAACCGACTTCAGGGGAAATAATATTTGAAGGAAAAGATATCAGGAAAATGAACCATCACCAACTGAGGCTGGCCCGTAAGGACATGCAGCTGATTTTTCAGGATCCTTATTCATCTCTGGATCCCCGAAAAACGGTGAGCCAGATAATAAGCGAGCCTATAATTGCAAGCAAAATACTCAAATCCCGAAAGGATGTGGATTTACGTGTTGCAAAGCTGATGTCCACCGTAGGCCTTGCAGGCCGCTTATTCAACACATATCCCCATGAGCTTGACGGCGGCCGCCGCCAGCGTATAGGAATAGCACGGGCCCTGGCTATGGAACCTAAGTTCATTATCTGCGATGAGCCTGTTTCTGCACTTGATGTATCGATACAGGCACAGATATTGAACCTTCTGAAGGAGTTGCAGGCAGAATTTAATCTTTCCTATATATTCATTACTCATGACCTTTCGGTAGTAAATCACTTTTCGGATGAAATTGCCGTTATGTATCTGGGCAAAATAGTAGAAAAGGCGCCCGCTGAAGAGTTGTTTGCCAATCCTATGCATCCTTATACTAAGGCGCTGCTGTCGGCAATCCCGGTACCCGAACTGGGGGCTATGAAGAAACGGATTCTGCTTAAGGGGGAAATAACTTCTCCTATAAATCCTCCTGACGAATGCCGGTTTGCAAAACGGTGTGAATATGTCTGCGACAGATGCAGGAAGCTTCCCGAGCTTGAGGAGGTTTCCAGGGACCATTTTGTAGCTTGTCACCTTGTCAATGAGCTATAAGAACAGTAAATATGGAGGAATCAAAATGATATTCGGAGTTTTAAAAGATATTAAAAAAGGCGAATACAGAGTCATGTGTACACCTATGGAGGTTGCATCAATCCTTGGGTCGGGGCATACTGTCCTGGCACAGAAGGACTGCGGCAAGGCATCAGGCTTTCCCAATGAAGCATATGAAAAGGCTGGAGCGGAGATCGTTGAAAGTGCCGAGGAAATGTATGCCCGCTGTGATATGGTCGTCAAAGTGAAAGAATTTGAAAAAAGCGAATTCGGATTGATACGCGAAGATCAGATAATCCTCGGCTGTATCCATCCGGCAGGCCATCCTGAGGAGGTGGATGCGATACTGAAGAGCAAATGCATTGCCTTCACTGCAGAAGACTGCCATCGATACGGATCCCCCAACTGCGAAGCGGCAGGCAAACAGGGTGCGCTGTTCGGACTTGAATCCATGCTCACCATCAACGGTGGGAAGGGTAAGTATGTCGGCGGATTTGCGGGTGCGCCCGGCATGAATGTTCTGATACTCGGAGGCGGTGTTGTAGGACAGGGAGCCCTGTCGGTACTCCATGCCCTGGGTGCAAATGTCACAGTCATGGACATCAATATAGGCGTGCTCAGGATGCTGGGAGACCGCTACAACCAAAAAATAAACACCATGTTCTGTACAAAAGAGACAATTGCATCCGTCCTGCCGCAGACCGACATGGTTATAAACGCTGTCAAATGGCCTAAGCAGCGGAAGGATTTTCTCATAGACAAAGAAATGCTCAAGCTTATGGAGCCCGGCTCCGTTCTCGTAGACATCAGCAACGACGGCCCCGGTGCCATAGAATCCTCCCATGAAACCTATCATGATAATCCGCGTTATGTAGTAAACGGCGTTGTACACTACTGTGTCAGCAATATCCCCGGGGCTGTCGCACATTCCACTTCTGTTGCATATGCCGCAGAAATGCTGCCGGCAATTATGAGCATACTCAATGACGGTGTTGTGGAAGCCTGCGTCAAGGATGGATTTTTACGCCGCAGCCTGACTGCTTATAAAGGATACCTGACCCATGAGGAGACAAGCGGCATACAGGGCAAACCCTGGGTACGGCCTGAAGAAATCCTCGGCATTGCGGACAGGAAGCTTGATCCCGCGCCGCCGGCAACTACAACCAGATCGACGAATTTCTACAGCTGTTATGAGTAAACATCAAAGTTATCCTGTTCTGGAAGTGAATCTGGAGAGCATAAAATGCAACGCTCATATTATGGCAGAATACTGTGCAGAATACGGTATCTCAGTGGCAGGGGTCATTAAGTTTTCCGACGGAGATATTGATATCGCCCGTGCATACCATGAGGGAGGCTGCGTACAGCTTGCCTCCTCAAGGCTGGTTCATCTTAAAAATATTAAAAAGGAGTTGACCGATGCCGTAACGATGCTTATTCGCCTGCCAATGCTGTCGGAGGCAGCTGATGTCGTAAAGTTCTGCGATATCAGCCTTAATTCTGAACGGGAGACACTGCTTACACTGAATCGTGAAGCAGGCAGGCAGGGCAAAAAGCACAGCGTACTGCTTATGCTGGATGTCGGTGATTTGCGCGAAGGCGTGGTGGATGTGAATGAATTTCATAAGCTGGCCATGTTTACCGAGTCACGCCTGCAAAATTTGCATCTGATAGGCATAGGTTCCTCCTTTGCATGTTTTGGTTCGATAATGCCTACACGGGAAAATCTCGGCATTCTTCTTGCTGCTGCAGAACATATCGAGAAGAGTATCGGCAGGAAGCTGGAGATATTATCCGGCGGCAGTTCGGTAAGCCTCGCCCTTATGCAAAAGGAAGGAATCCCGGAAGGTATCAATCACCTGCGCATTGGCGGTGCGATAGCAAATCCGAGGAACATACGCATTAATCGAGGTGTAGCAGTCCGGGGGATGTGTGAAGATACTTTTATACTGCATGCGGAATTGATTGAAGTTGCTGTCAAGCCGACCCGCCCCTACGGACAAAGCAGTGTGAATTGGGCTGGGAATAAAGTAGAGTTTGAGGACCTGGGGCTGCGGAAACGGGCCATCGCCGCCATCGGCAGCCAGGATCTCGGGGATGTGATGAAGCTGTTGCCCCGGGACGAGGGTGTCAGAGTGATTGGAGGCAGCAGTGACCATATGATTTTGGATGTTGAGGACAGCGGCAGAGACTGGAGGGTAGGTGATACAGTCTCCTTCAACCTTTCTTATGAGCCTTTGCTGCATTGCTTTTCCACAAGGCATGTAAGAATCAAATATGTTTGATATATTAAGGAGATAGAAATGATAGAATTCTCTCTGGAAAAATATTTAACGGAATTAGAACATCTGGTCAATACGGACAGCGGCCCGGACAACCCGGAGGGTATTTCCCGGGTGGGCGGCTGGTTTGCCGAGGCATTCCAAAGGCTTGGCTGGATAGTTGAACGCCACGATATTTCTTCCCGCACCGGCAGCTGCATAGTTGTCAAAAACCGGAATGCCGGGCATTATGATGTTATGCTGTTAGGCCATACCGATACGGTATTTCCGTCAGGGGAGGCTGCCAGGCGCCCCTTCAGGCGTGACAATAAAAAGGCCTATGGAGTAGGAGTAATAGATATGAAGCAAGGATGCCTGGCAATGTATTATGTACTTGCAGGGCTGGAGGATGCGGCCCTAAACAGGCTTAATATAGTTGCTGTTTTTAATCCCGATGAAGAAATAGGGAGTCCCTATTCTACACCTTTAATAGACAGTTATGCGGCTATATCCGATTATGCCTTCATATTCGAAGCGGCTTCCACCGACGGATCCCGCTGCCTAGAACGCAAGGGGAGGATGAAATACCATTTCCAGTTCCACGGAGCTGCGGGACATGCGGGGTATATATTCGAAAACAATGGTGTTTCAGCTATTAATGAGATGGCATACTGGATTGTTGAACTGAACAGGCTTCACAACCGTGATACGGGTACAAGTATCAATGTCGGAGTGGTGAAGGGCGGTATTGCAATAAACATAATACCTGATTTTGCGGAGCTTCAGGTTGATATCCGATATGAGAATAAAAGTGAAATGGATAAAGTTCAGGCATTGCTGGAACAGCTTAAGAAACATGCAGAGAAAAATTCCGTAGGGTTGACCCTAAAGCTTGAACACATCCTGCCGCCCCTGATTTCCGATGAGAGGACCATAGCCTATGCCCGCCGGATGAAAGAGATTTCTGAAGCCCTTTCCATCCCCTTCAAATATAAAAAGCGCGGAGGCTGTTCCGATGCAAATCACATAGCCGCCTTCGGCCCCATATGCGTAGACGGCCTGGGCCCTACGGGGGATAATGACCATTCAGAAAACGAGTACCTGGATATTTCAACAATTGAGCCGAATATCCGGTTTGCAAAGGCTTTGCTGGAGGATCTTGCCGGTTTAAAGGCAGGAAGGGAAGTATAAGAAATGCATTTTGAAACTGATTACAGGCTTGAAAGCTTCATTCTCGATACAATGTGGGAAAGCTTGCCCGGAGAAGTGCAGACCCGTGCCCGTACCTGCTTTATAGACCTTATAGGTGCGCTTCTCATAGGCAGCCGGAGCGAACAGTTCCGGACGGGCAAAAGACTGGCAGGAGCAGTATTCGGCAGCGGAGACGTGGCCGTAGTGGGTTCGAAGGAGCGTTTCAGCTTCATGGGCGCGGCAGCGGCAATGGGGCATTCCTCCAATGCTTATGATATTGATGACGGGCACAATATTATCAGGGCTCATCCTGGAACCTCCTTCATCGGAGGCCTTCTGGCCGCAGCATATGAGAAGGATATCAGCTACAAGGAGCTTCTTGCAACACTGGTGGTATCCTATGAGACCACAATACGGATGGGCCGTGCAATAATGGATTACTATCAGTATGCCCACAGCAGCGGAACCTTTGGCGCCGTCGGAACAGCTGCGGGGGTAGGCCGCATATATGGTTTCAGCAGGGAACAGTTGAATAATGCATTGTCCGTAGCTGAATTCAACGCACCTCTTGTTCCGGGCATACGTTCGGTTGAATACCCCTCAATGAACAAGGATGGTGTTCCTTTTGGAGTGATGATAGGTGCTCTTGCAGTAATGGAAACACTAAACGGCTTTACCGGAAATAAAAACCTTCTGGAATCCGATGAGTTCCGTCACTACCTTAAGGATCTCGGAAGCAATTATGAAATCATGAACCTTTATTTCAAGCCATATGCCTGCTGCAGGTGGGCACATCCTGCCATAGATTCATGCCTTGGTGTGATGCGGGAAAGGGGGATTTGCTATAAGGATATTGAGCATGTGACGATACTCACCTTCAAGGGCGGGACCATGCTTTCAAAAATGGTGCCTAAAACGGCGGATGAAGCGCAATATAACATTGCTTATCCAGTAGCGGCAGCCATAGTCACCGGGGATTTCGGCTTTGCTCAGATCGCCCGGGAGGCTTTTGGAAATCCCGAGATACTGTCAATGATGAAAAGGCTCAGCTTTGAGACTGACCCCATTCTGGACGCACAATTCCCTCAAAGGCGGATATGCCGTGCAGTGATAACCACAAAAGACGGGCAGCAGTATATTTCATCCGAATGCGAGCCCCGGGGAGAAGCCCATGAAAACATAGGCATTGATTGGATAAGCGATAAGTTTATTCGTATAACCGCTCCGATAATGCCACGGGCTTTCCAGGATCGGCTTGTTGAACTGATGCGGTATGGGCTTGATATAAAAGTCCGGGAACTGGTGGACGAGATCAACGCTTTAGATGGAAAGGATTTATGATATAATATACATATTATTACTTAATTTATTATAAAGGATTAAGGTATATTGATGGAAAGCTATTTAAAAGGCTTGAACAGTGAACAGCTGACAGCGGTAAAGCACGGAGCGGGACCCTGCATGGTGCTGGCAGGCCCGGGTACGGGGAAGACAACTGTTATTACTTCAAGGGTGGTAAATCTGATAAAAAGTAGGAGGGTTCTTCCTGAAAATATTCTTGTAGTTACCTTTTCAAGAGCGGCAGCCAATGAAATGAAGGAACGGTATGGCAGGTTTTCCGGAAACCAGGTGGATGGGAAGGTGAGCTTTGGCACCTTTCATTCTATATTCTACAAGCTTCTAAGACAGTATAAGGGATATAAGCTGGAAGACCTGATTGATGAAAATCATAAGTTTAATATTATCAGGAATTTTGTCAGAAGGATGGAAGCAAGCTTTGCTGAGGATGAGGAGCAGGTAAGGGATATCATCGGTGATATGGAATATGTTATAAGCACAATGTCCGAAGCAGAAGATTTTAAGCCGGGTTCATGCACCAGCAGCCAGCTTAAAGGAATAATGAGGGAATACAGCGATTTCAAAAAACAGTCCGGGAAATATGATTATGATGATATATTATTTGACTGCTTTCATATGCTGCGGGAAAATTCCGGGATTCTTAAAGAAGTAAGGGAAAGGTTCAAATACATATTGGTGGATGAGTTTCAGGATATAAATGCACTGCAGTTTGAAGCAATAAAGCTTATAGCTGAGCCTCTCAATAATATTTTCATTGTAGGGGATGACGATCAATCCATTTATGGATTCAGGGGTGCAGCTCCTGATATACTCTTGAATTTTGAAAAGCTTTATTCGGGCTGCAATAAAATATATCTTAAAACAAATTACAGAACTACAAGCAATATATTAGCCTCTGCCTTATCTGTCATAAATACCAACAACAACAGGTATTCCAAAGACCTTGAAGCGGTGAACGGACAAGGAAGCCTTCCTGTTGTTTTCGGAGCGGAAGATTTTGAGCAGGAGGCAAGAATTATAGCCGACAGAATCGGACAAATGATCAAAAATGGCAGGGATTTTTCGGATTTTGCCGTGATATACAGGACAAATCTCCAATCCAGAGCGGTTATTGATGCTTTTTTGGATTGCGGGATTCCTTTTATTACTTTTGATGGTATGGTATCAGTATACAATCATTGGATATTCAAGGATATCATCAGTTATCTCAAGCTTGGAACAGGCTTGGGGGACACAAGGGACTATGTCAGAATTATGAACAAGCCTAAAAGGTATATAAGCAGGGATATGATGGAAAGGGCAGAAAACTGCGGCGGAGACTTTATCCAGGGCATAATCAGCCAGGGCAGCCTGAACAGGCTGCAGATAAATGGGGTATTCGAGCTTAAGAATGACATAAAAAGACTGGGAGGAATGAATCCATTAAACGCAGTAAGATATATAAGAAACGTAATGGGCTATGATGAATACCTTAAGGAGTATGCAGCTTCAAAGGGAATAAGTACAAAAGGCCTGTCAGAGATAATTGAAGAAATTGAAAGCTCAGCAGCCGGTTTCAAAAGCATATATGATTATATGCAGCATACAGAAGATGTTGTTGAAAAACTGGGACAAAAGGGGTACACCAAATCCGGGCATAATAATGTAAAGCTCATGACCATGCATAAGGCTAAGGGGCTTGAATTTGAAACAGTATTCATATGCGGTAATGTAGAAGGGCTTACACCTTACATAAAGGATGATTCTGCCTCAAAAACCGATCTGGAAGAAGAAAGGCGCCTGTTCTATGTGGCTATGACCAGGGCTAAAAGGGAATTGTATATTACCGTTCCAAAGCGAAGATATGGCAAGGCAGTGAGACCGTCACGCTTTGTTGAGGAATTTCAAAAATGCATTGATTACAGCAGCCAGGTCCATGCAGGGCAAAGGGTTTATCATAAGATATACTACGAGGGAGTAGTAAAAGAGGTGATTGGTAAAAAAGGGGGTACAAGAATAAAGGTGGATTTCGGAGGCAGTATTAAAGAGCTTAATCTGGAGACATGTCTCAATAATGAAATTATAAGGCTTATGTAGGGAAATCTATAAATACATATGTTTACGCATAGGAGGCGCAGGATGAATTATATTAGGGTAATAAGGATTTCAGGAAGCTTCTTTGCCAGGGAATTTATTAAGCCTGAAAAAGCACGAAAGAAGGTGCAGTACAGAGAAGTAGATGAAAAGACGGTGGCGGAGCAATTTCTTAAAGGTGATGCATCAGTAGAAGTAATATTTGAAGATTCTGACAGGGAATCTATCAAATTGAATTTGGAAAGCGACCCATCACTGATAAAGAAATATCTGGGAGATAGGTTCATATCTTAGCAAAGGCGGAAGCTGTGGACACCATAAGGCTTTGTACCGAAACTGCAAGTAAAGAGAGCATACGGATTGTAGAAGGCATGGGTCTTCAAAAAAGCTGCCTATGATTTGGTAGACAAGCTTATGAAGAAACTGGTGGATTTTGCCGAACAACAGGCTATAAACCGGGGAATGAAATACTACGAGATAATGGCACCGATAGATGAAAGGATTATTAATGTATTGGAAATGAGTGATTTTAAGTTTTTAAGCGAAAAATACAAGCAATTTAATGTACTGGTATATAGTATGAAGCCGGTATGATTGCATACCCATGTTTAACCCTTCTTATTATTGGGAATACTCCATAGATGAGAATCATTTATGGAGGTTTTTTTATGAAGAAGGTAGAGTTGAATGTTGCCAATAGGACTGGCTCCGGCAATAAGCAGTCAAGAAAATTAAAGAAAGAGAACTGCATTCCCGCAATACTTTACGGAAAGGGATCTGCTGGAAGGCTGCTCAAGATTGATGAGAGTGAACTTAATAATATTATTGCCAAAAACGGCGAGAATGTAGTAGTGAAGCTCAGAATAGACGGAACCGAAATACCTGCAGTTATTAAGGAGATACAGAGGGACCATCTGCAGCAGCATATGATACATGTGGATTTTCAGCCTGTTACATTACACGAAATAATCCATGCAGAGGTGCCGATACTGGTGGTAAATGGGGAGAAGATTGAAAGAAGCGGCTGGGTCATTAACAAGCAGATGACAGAACTGGAAATAGAGGGTGAGGTTGAGAAGATTCCTCCGGCAATTACTGTTGATGCAGCAAAATATAAAGTAGGGCAGGTTCTTAGAGTTGCAGACCTGGAAATATCAAAGGAGCTGTCAATAGTGAATGAAAAGAATGAGGTTATACTCTCAATTCTGCCTACGAAGGATAGGCCTAGCGATTTGGTGTTTAACAGGGTTGAGCCGGAACTGGTCACTACGGAAAAACGTGATAAGAAGAAAGAAAAAGAGAGGCCTGAGTTGCAATAGAAGAATGCGCAATATCTACAGGTTTGTAAAGTACTCCGACTGTAAGGGAAGTGTGTTCTCCTCACCTTCCAAAGCGGGGGATGCAAGGGGGTGAAGCCCCCTGCCGATAAAGGAGGGTGCTCAGGATGCTTGCATCCGTCGAAGGGAAAGCGTCGTGAGACTAGCTTTTCCTCTGGGGTATTCCCGTTCCGATGTCAGGTGGAAGGTTTCGTCGAATATAGCTTCCCCACGTCGGTATTTGCAATCCTTTGAATATAAGTTAGTAGCCCTGTCAAAATCATAATCCCTGTGCCTCGATATACTATACTGTCTCTTGCGGAGGGTTATGCAAACTTCAGACATGTCGCATTCTTCTTCTATTACGGACAGGCCTTTAGTTTTTATACTGCTTGTTTACATGGGTCTTTTATAGTAATATTTAATTAGTGTAAAAAAAGAAGAAGGAGGCATCGGAGTATGGATTATAAAGCTGATATCGGTGTTTTTGGAGGCTCAGGTTTTTATTCCTTTCTGGAGGATGTTGAGGAGATTGATATAGAAACCCCATACGGAAGTACAAGTGAGAAGATTTCTCTGGCCAAAACAGGCGGCAAGACGGTTGCTTTTCTGCCAAGGCACGGCAAGAAACATTCATTTCCGCCTCATATGATACCTTACAGGGCAAATGTATATGCCATGAAGCTGCTGGGAGTAAGGCACATAATTGCGCCTACCGCATCGGGGAGCCTGCAGGCAGGCATTAAGCCGGGTGAATTTGTAATATGCGATCAATTTGTTGATAGGACATGGGGCAGAAAAGATACCTACTTTGAGGGCCCTGAAACAAAGCATATAAGTGCAGCAATGCCCTATGACGAGAACCTGAGGAATCTGGCAATAAAAGCCTGTGAAGAAGCCGGAGTCACTGTGCATAAAAAGGGGACGGTTGTTGTAATACAAGGGCCAAGATTTTCAACAAAGGCTGAAAGCAGATGGTTCAGCAAAATGGGCTGGGAAGTAATCAATATGACTCAATATCCGGAATGCATCCTGGCTAATGAACTGAATATACCATACGTAAACATTTCCCTTATAACCGATTATGATGCAGGCCTTGAAGGGGATGAAAACATAAAGCCCGTTACAGAGGAAGAGGTATACAGGGTATTCAATGAAAACAATGAAAAAGTAAAGAAAGTTATATATAAAATGATTGAGCAGCTGTAATATATAGAACAATATTAAACATAATTATGCGTTATATTGGAGAGTAGAAATATGAAGGGAAAACTCATTATTATAGAGGCCGGCAGCGATGCCAGCGGGAAGGCAACCCAGACCAAAAGGCTTTACAGCAGACTGAGGAGCGATAAGTATAATATAAGGAAGGTCGAATATCCCAACTATAAAAGCAATTCTTCGGCATTGGTGAAAATGTATTTGAACGGAGAATTCGGTTACAGGCCTGAGGATGTAAACGCATATGCCGCATCAACTTTTTTTTCTGTGGACCGTTACGCTTCCTACATTAAGGAATGGAAGGGATTCTACGAGGACGGAGGTATAGTGCTGGCAGACAGGTATACAACCTCCAATATGGTGCATCAAGCTTCAAAGATAGCAGATGAAGACGAGCGCAATGCATATCTGGATTGGCTCTGGGATTTGGAATTTGTAAAGCTGGGATTGCCTGTTCCGGATATGGTGATTTTTCTTGATGTACCGCCTGAAATAAGCAATAACCTGATAACGAAACGAAATAATAAGATAACAGGCGGTTCCAAAAAGGACATACATGAAAGCGACAGAGAATACCTTATGAAAACATATCTGAATGCTTGCCGGGTAGCAGAGAAATATGGCTGGAAAAGGATTGAATGCACTTTTGATAATTGCTTAAGGAGTATAGAAGACATACACAATGAAATATATGAATATGTATCAAAGAACCTCATGCAAGAGGTAAAATAAAATGCTTGCCAAAAAGCCGAAAATGGCAGTTTATACCCTTGCTGCCGTATTGCTCGCTGCAGCATTCATCGCAGGCTGCACCTTTACGGGAGACGGCGGAGATACTGAATACAGCTCTGCTGTTTCCGATAATCCTGCTGCACCTTCCGATTTGTTTGCAGCCTCCACAGGGGATATACACGACTATATGCCTGACCTCCTGTCCGGCAAGTAGGAAAAGCTTATCTCGTGTCCGACGGCGCCTACACCGAGAGTCTCAGCGATCTCGTTATGCAGCAGTGGACGTATAACAGCACATTATACAGCGAATGCCTGAAAACTCGTTTTTCAGCGGAGGAGGGGGCCGCCTTGCGCCAGCGCCTGGCCTATTTAACGACTCACAGAGGGGGTAAGTTCCACCTCGCAGTCCCCGGGTCCGACCCGGAACTCACCCTTTCACTGAACAGTTATCCTGTGGATTTTCCTTTTGGTATGAAGCTGCCGGAGAATAAGCTCTGGGACTTCTGGGAACCGGCTCAGCTGAAAAAACTGACTGGCGGTATCAGTTGCGACGACGAAGCCTGGTTCGGCGATGATTATGACTATGCCTATGTCCATACGCCGGTAGACAGCACTAAAAGCATTCTTTTCCTCATCAAAGACGGGTCGGTTTCCGGCATAGAGCTGATAAACGGCTTGGATGGTGCTATATATTGATTCATAAGATTATAAAAAACAGGCACCCTCAAAGTAATTTGACGGTGCCTGTTTGCTTGCTTCTCTAGTAATAATTCTTCTCGAATATATCCTTGATTTCCGCCAGATTTTTTGTGTGGCCTAACGCCACAATAAGTTTGATCCTGGCCTTTTGCCCGGGAAGATTGTCTCCAAGGATCACACCTCTTTTGGTAAGCTCTTTGCCTGCTCCGGGATATCCGTAACTGTCAAGGACCTTACCCATAAGGCAGCGGGACACAAGTACAACCGGTATACCCTTACCCAATGCATATTCAAGTCCGGGAACCATAGCCGGCGGGATGTTCCCTCTACCCATACCTTCAATCACTATTCCATGGGTTCCGGAATCCACACAAAAACGAATCATCTTGTCATCCATACCGCAGGCAGTCTTAATCAGGTCTACACGGCTGTCTATTGCTTCCGTGGGGATATGCTGCCTTTTTGTATAGTTATGGTAGAAGTATGCTTTATCGTTGTCAATAAAACCTATAGGGCCAAAATCCGCGCTTTTGAAGGTATCCAGGGTATGGGTGTTGGTCTTGGTTACCTGTGAGGCGGAATGTATTTCGTTATTCATTACTACCAGTACACCTCTGCCGTAAGCTTCATTTGAAACTGCGGCATAGGTTGCGGCGATTAAGTTCATTGGCCCGTCAAAACCCAGCTCCGAGCTGTTTTTCATAGAACCGAAAAACACAATGGGTTTTTCGGAGTTTGATGTAAGGTCTACAAGATATGCAGTTTCTTCCAGGGAATCGGTACCATGAGTTACTACTGCACCGTCAAAGCCTTCAACTTCCAACTTGTACTGTATTGCCTTGGAAAGCTCAAACATTTTTTCGGGAGTCATATGCGGGCCTGGTATATTGCTAAAATTCATAAAATCAATTTCCGCTATGCTGTCAAGGCCCGGGGTCATTTGAAGTATTTGCTCCCCGCTTATTGCAGGCACCGCCGCATTGGTTTTCTCATCAATTTTCATTGCAATGGTACCGCCGGTAAATACTATGATTATCCTTTTCATACTCTTCCTCCCTGCGCGACAGAATAATATTATATATTTACATTCATAATTTGCAGGTCACTGACTATCTTGATGCGGTTCACTTCAGGATCTTCCGTACCTTGAACATAAAGCTTTGCAGCCTTCAAAGCCCTTACATAATCAATAATTTCCTGTGTTATTATTTCCCCGGGGCAAAGTATGGGTATACCCGGAGGATAGGCCATCAGGAATTCGGCACTGATGAGTCCCACACTGTCTTCCAGGGGGATGGGTATTGTCATGCTGTTGAATGCATCTCTCGGTGTCAGGACACTTTCCGGTATATTCGGTATTCCCAATACCTCAGACTTTACAATTTCCTTGCAGCTTTGTTCGGCGCTTATCTCTTCAAGAGCGTTTATCAGTTTGTCGACCTTTTCTTTTGTATCCCCGAAGGAGAATACACAAAGGATATTGTAGAGGTCCGACAGTTCAGGCTGTATGAAATATTTTTCCGTCAGTATGTCTTCAAGCTCATGGCCGGATAGGCCTATATCCTTTGAAGTGATGGTAATCTTTGTAGGGTCAAAGCCGTAGGCGCCTTTTTTCTCAAGGACCTCTTCACCAAAACAATAGAAGCCTTTAATCTTATTAATCTTTTCTCTTGCATATTTGGCCAGCTCTATGGCATCGTCAATAAGCTTTTCTCCCTCTGTAGCCATCTGCATCCTGGCACAGTCAAGGGAAGCCAGAAGCACATATGAGGGGCTTGTAGTCTGAAGGAGGCTCATGACGGTCTTAACTCTGTTGACATCAACAAATCCTTTTCTCACATGCAACAATGAGCTCTGTGTCATGGAGCCCACTATTTTATGGGTACTTTGGGCGCAGATATCCGCGCCTGCATCCATGGCTGAAATGGGAAGCTTGCTGTTGAAGTGAAGATGAGGACCGTGGGCTTCATCAACTATAAGGGGAATATTATATTCATGAACTATTTTGGCAATTTCAACAATATCGGTTGAAACACCGTAATAAGTAGGATTCACAATAAGCACTGCCTTGGCATCACTGTTCTGTTCCAGTGTTTTTCTAACTGTTTCGGGGGTAACATTAAGTGCTAATCCTACCCTTGTGTCAATTTCAGGATGCATATATACGGGATTGGCGCCGCTGAGAATAATACCTGCCGTGACTGATTTATGAACGTTTCTTGGGATTATAATTTTGTCTCCCTGAGTGACAACACTCATTATCATTGCCTGTATTGCACCGGAGGTTCCGTGTATTGAGAAAAAAGTGTAATCTGCATTATA
>Ga0208695_1001077_pt1 | contig 24146 bp, 18 predicted proteins | sample AD_UKC111_MetaG_FD_184449 | JGI IMG/M metagenome (GOLD analysis project Ga0208695, IMG submission 184449) | Active sludge microbial communities of municipal wastewater-treating anaerobic digesters from Hong Kong - AD_UKC111_MetaG (SPAdes)... | ecosystem: Engineered > Bioreactor > Anaerobic >...
GAGACGGTTTTCGGCCATATCAAGCACAATATGAGCTTCCGAAGATTCCATCTACGCGGGCTGGAAAAGGTCAAAACCGAGTGGGGGCTGGTGAGTATTGCCCATAATTTGCGAAAATTGGCCGCCTAATTGACGGCCCTTTTTTTTCGTTACCCAAAAACAGCCTTGTTGACTGCTTTTTAACTAAAAAAGGGACTGCCTGGACACTCTTTCCAGACAGCCCCACATCCGGGTTGGCGGGAGGCCAACCAGGGTGAAGTTTAGCGGCTGATGATGGGCAGGAAGATGGAGCGCAAGGCGGGCGGCAAATTGATCACCCAGGTGGCGAATTCGGGTTTGGCGCCCAGCAGGCTGGCGTTGTGTTCAACCGAGTTGGTGAGCACGCCACCCGTGCCTTCATCCACGGTCACCTGGAAGGTGATCACTTTGGGCGGAGCAGGCAGCAGGGCCCAGTCAAAGCAGATGGCGGAGCCGTCGGCGATGGTGAGGGCGGTGTCGTTGTAGCTGACCAGGGTGCCGGCGGTTCCGGCGGCGTTTTCAACGCCGATGGTGCCAGAGGCAGCCGCGAACAGGCCCGGGGTGATGTTGTCGTAGGCGAAGACGATCTCGTACGCGCCGGGGGTATCATCGGGCTGCAGGAAGTAGCCCACTTCCATGTCGAGGGTCTTGGTGGGGTCGGCGTTCAGGGCCACATCGTCGTATTCGATGGTGGCGAAGGTTGAGCCGTCACCCACCATGGTAACACCCTTGTTGGCGGCGGCGTCGTAGACGACGGTGAAATCATCCCAGAACATGGCCATCAAGTTGTTGGGGTTGGCGGCATCGGGGATGTGCTGGTTGACGTTGGACGCACCCGCCATGGCAAAGCCGGTGTAGCCGTCGGCAGTGAATTGCATGCCGGTGTAGTTGACCCCGTAGAAATTGAAGGGCGCGTAGGATGAGAAGGTGCCGTACCAGAAGCTGTCGCCGGAGATGGTGCTGGATGTCGAGAAGCCGTAGGAGGTGGTCTTCCAGTCCAGGTAGGCGTCGGTCGGGTCGCCGTCGGCCATGATGGCCAGGGTGCAGGCGGGATCCTGCGCGCTGGTGGTGGCCACGTAATCGCGGTAGCTGGCATCCACGCTGCCGGACCAGGTGATGGCGTTGGTCGCGGGGTCATAGACTGCGCCGCCGGTGACAGAACCGGGCACGTAGGTGACGCCCGCGGGGAGCACATCGTTGATGGTGTAATTGATGGGATCGGTGGTGTAGTTGGTGATTTCGATGGTGTAGGTGATCAAATCGCCGGGTTCGGCGTTGGTCACGTTGGCGGTCTTGACGACGTCATCAGCGCGGCGCACCACGTCCACCTCGGTCAGGCCGATGGCAGTCTCGTAGGCTGCGTCAGCGTAGACATCGATCAAGCCGTAGAGGCGGTCGCCTTCCTGGGTGTCAATGTCGTGCCAGTAGATTTCCATGTCGAAGGGCACGCCGGCCGGGTTGGTTTCGGGGGCAACCACGGTCATGGTGGCGGGATCGACAGGCTCCCACGGAACGACGCCCAGGCTGAGGGTGATGGCATCGGTGGCAGCACCGGAGCCTGCCCAGTTCTGCACGAGCACCCAGACGTCATAGTAGCCAACCGGGATGCCCCATTCGCTGAGGTATTCGAAGGCCGTGCTGGTGGCGGAAGCCTCATACTGCTCGGACTCCTGCGGCAGGCCGTCGCCGTTGCGGTCAAAGCCCCAGAACAGGTCAATGTCGGAGGCGGTGGTGGCGGTGATTTCGGCCACCACGCGGGCGGCACCGGCATCCATGGGGATAAGGGTGTAGTAGACCTGCGAGAGGTCGTCGTAGGCGGAGCTGTTGGTGGGATCTTCCGCGAGGTTGATCTGGACGGGTGTGCCCTTGACGAAGCCGTAGGTGTCGACGGTGAAGTCGGTGATTTCAACGGCGACCAGGTCGGAGAGGGTGCCAGCGCCGGCGTCGCGGTGGCTTTCAAAGCTGGCCATGGCGGGCAGGTTGCTGGCGGTGGGCAGCACGGCCAGCGGCAGGTGCACGTCGGAGATGGGATCGCCTGGGGTGACAATTTCAATCGAGAAATCGTCGATGTACCAGTTGTCAGCGTCATTACCCTGGTAGCGGAAGGCAACGCAGACAGTTTGGCCAGCATACGCGGAGAGATCGATGACCTGCTGAGCCCAGGTGGTGGAGGCGGCGTCATACTCGGCTACCTCGACAAAATCGCCATCCGCCGGGTTGCAGCTATCGTTGGATACCCACGCGCCGTGATAAGCATAGTAGGTTGGATAGAGCGAGCGTTCCCAGAAGCGGACCAGCATGTTATCTTCAGCGGCGATGGTGTGACTTACCAACCAACCGTCCTGATCGCCCGCAGCGCTGTAAGCATGGTAAGCGGAATAGGTACCCGAATGGGCAATAGTGTTGGTTTGTGCCCATGTCGATCCGCCTCCGTCTGCGTTGTAGATCGTCCAGCCGACGGGCGGGAAGGCAGCGGATTCAAAGCCTTCTTCGGTGAAGACATAGGGGTCGCCGCCGGCATGGGTGTCATCGGTGTTGAACTCGATGGTGGCGAACTGCCACGTGTCGGGGGTAAAGGCGCTGACATCGGCGGTGAAGGTGACTTCCTGGCTGGCACCCGGGGCGATGGTGAAGGAGGCCGGGGTGACGGTGATCCAGTCCGGAGCCGAAGCCGTGTAGGTGGCGGGCAGGCTGGCCACGCTGGTGAAGGTGCGCGTCCAACTGCATTCGCCCACGCAGCTGTTGGATTGCAGGGAGGCAACGTTCAGGGATGAGGGGTCTCCGCCTTCAGCCGGGTCGGCGGCGACGAAGTTGTCGTAGGTTTCGTCCATCACCAGGCCGGTCAGACCGGCGAGGGTCAGGTCCACGCGGCCGGCGCCAAAGTCAAAGTTGTCCGCGGGGGTCTGCATGTCTTGTTTCAGCAGATTGGCGGTATGAGCAGTCAGCATGAGGGCTGACTTGACTTCGGCGGCGGACCAGGTGGGGTGCAGGGCTTTGATAAGCGCGCCCGCGCCAGCGGTGTGCGGCGACGACATGGAAGTGCCCTGGTAGAGTTCAACCTGGGCTACGCCGTCGTCATCGATGGTGCCATCCGCCACGGCGGCCAGTACTTCGAGGCCGGGAGCGGTGATTTCGGGCTTGAGGACCTCAAAGTTATTGGCGCCGGGGCCGCGGAAGGAGAAATCGGCTTTGATGTCTGCCCAGTCGTCGTTGAGGTAGCGTCCCACGGCGGTCATGTCGATGAGGACGGGGGTGTTGCCGCTGACGTAGGTCGCGAAGGCGGCAGCGTCGGTGGGGGAGAGGTACAGGAAGCCGGCCGGGATGGTGGTGGTCTCAAGGCCGCCCATGGAGATGGGCGGGCGGTGGTCGGCATAAATGAGCACGCCGATCGCGCCGGCAGCGGCAGCATTGTTGACCTTGACGGCAAAGCCGCAGACGCCGCGGCGGATGAGGGCCACGTCACCGGCGAAGAAATTGGCCGGGAAGGCATTGCAGCCCTGGCGGTTGTCGGCGAAGGGGGTGGTGGAAGACGAGGTGTCATCGCCGGCCCAGCGCAGCTGCACGTCGTTCAACGGCGGGAAGGGAACGGGGCCATTGCCGGGGATGAGGGCCATGTCGGTGTAGGTGGAGCCAGCCGGCTGAACCACATCGATGTCGTTGGTGAATTTGCGGTTGTGGCTGGAGGCCGCAACGGTCATCACCCAGGGTGAAAGGTGGTTCACGTTTCCATCGGTGGTGGGCTCGGTGCGCTGGTTGCCAGCCGAGGCGGCCACAAAGATGCCGGCGTCAAAGGCTTCGAGGAAGGCCAGTTCGACCGGGTCGCTGTAGGGGGTCTTGCCGCCGGAGATGGAGTAGTTGATCACATCCACACCGTCTTTGATGGCCTGCTGGACAGCGGCCGCGGAGGCGTCGCTGTAGCAGCCGCTATCGTCGCAGACATCGTAGGCGATGATCTGGGCGTGCGGGGCGACACCGGAGATGGTGGTCTCGACGCCGTTGAAGGTGAGGGTGACGTAGTTGCCCGCGACGGTGCTGGCGGTGTGCGAGCCGTGCCCGTTGGCATCTTCAGGGGAGACGGTTTCTGAGGTGTAGGAGTAGGCACCCACCAGTTTGTCGTTGCAGGCGGTGGCATAGGCCGGAAGGCCGGTGGTGGGGTTGCAGACACCGAGGTACTCTCCAGGCCACTCGTAGACGAAGCCATCCTCAGGGGTATCGCTGAAGGAGGGGTGATCGAAGTTGATACCAGTATCGAGGATACCGGCCAGAATGCCTTCGCCTTCGGAGCCGATACCGGTTGCGACCGAGTCACCAGACCAGATGCCAGGCGCGCCGATCCAGTTGGGGCCGGCGTCGGTATCGGGCTGTTCGATGGTGACGGGCAGCACCTTGCGGACGCCAGGGAGGGCTTCCAGGGCTGCGGCTTCATCTGGGGTGAGATCAACCGAAACGCCATTCAGGACGACGTCGTAGGTGTACCGCACAACCAGGTTTCGTCGAAGCAATTCTTTCGCGCTTGACAGGATTTCGGCGCGTTTGGCTGCCAGGGTTTGCAGGTAATTCTGGCTGGCGCTGGATTTGACATCAAGTTTGCTGATTCCACTTTGATGAGCGACCAGGGATTCGCCCTCAAAGAGGACAATATATGGGGCTTTGGTATCTGAGCTGAACACTTTATCAGGCGATTCAGCCCGGTATTTGTCGCTGACCACCTCATCGGTGGGCAGCGGCGCCTGCGCGCTGACAGGCGCGACCATCATGGTGATGACGGCCAGGATCGCAATCAACTTGAAGAGCTTTGAATACATAATGAGATATCCTCCAATTGCGGTCGAACAGATTGACAGACTTGTAACCTTGCACTATCAGGATTCGGGGAAAGGATTTGGATTTATTTTCGACAGGCCGGATGGATTTTTGTATGGAAATAAGTTGAGCCAGTCCAGACCGGACCCAGCACCTCCCTTCTTGGTCAATTGATCAACATGGGGAACTTGTGAAATAAGTATAGTAGAAAGAGCAAGGTTCGTCAATTAAAGATGGCGCAGGAAAAATTGTACAACCCGGGCGGGAATAGAAATGGCCCCCTCCCAGCCTGTCCGATTTTGAAGGGGAAAATGGGGGAAGGGCGGCGGGCGGATGCGGCGGCGGGGAGCAAGATTGAGAGCCCGGGTCTTGGAATCGGGCGGGCAATTCTGTATCATATATGCAAAGCCGGGTGATGCTGCGCGGCCAGGAAAGGAGGTCTGCGATGCAAATTGTCAAAGCCGAAGTGATGCCGATCGAATTGAAGCTGCGCCATGCGGTGCAGATGGCCGGGCTGCCGCCGATCGAACAGGTGACGGCGGTGTTCATTCGGCTGGAGACGCGGCAGGGAGGGTCGGCGTGGGGCTGCACGGTGGCAGAGAGGCACCTGACTGGCGAGGAGCCGGCCGAGGTGGTGCGCGACTGCCGCGAGTGCGCGGCGCTGGTGCCGGATTTGAACCCGCTGAACATTGAGCATTCGCTGGATGAGCTGTACCGCAAGGTTACGCCATCGACGGGGGTGATGTGCGCGTTTGACCTGGCGTTTCACGATTTGCTTTCGCTGGCGGCGGATATGCCGCTGTACCGGCTGCTGGGCGGCTACAGGAACCGCATCCAGACTTCGGTGACCATCCCGGTGAGCCCGGTGGATGAAACGGTGGATGCGGCGCAGCGGCGGGCCAGCCAGGGTTTCCGCATTTTGAAGGTGAAAGGCGGGATGGACCCGGAAGAGGATGTGCGCCGGCTGCGCGCGCTGCACGCTGCGCTGCCGCATCACACGCTGCGGCTGGACGCGGACGGGGGCTACACGGCGCAGCAGGCGCTGGACGTGGCCCGCGCGCTGGAGGGAACGCTGGAGATGCTGGAACAGCCGACGCCGCCCGAGGACCTGGCCGGGCTGAGGCAGGTGAAGGAACTGAGCCCGGTGCGGATTCTGGCCGACCAGAGCCTGACGGATCCGCTCTCTGCGCTGAACTTGGCCTCGAACCGGATTGTGGACGGGCTGAGCATCAAGCTGGCGGCGTGCGGGGGGCTGCGCCCGGCGCGGCTGATCGATTCGATTGCGCGGGCGGCCAAAATGACGACGATGATCAGTTGCTTCATCGAGCCGGCGCTGCTGGTGAGCGCGGGGTTGAGCCTTGCGCTGAGCAGCCCAAACGTGGCCTACGGCGACCTGGACGGCTACCTGGACCTGGTGGACGATCCCTCGCAGGCGGGGTTCAAGCTGGAGGAGGGCTGGCTGGTGGCGCAGGAGGTGCCGGGGCTGGGCTACACGGTGCGGGCGGGGTGAGGGGTAAGAGAGGTTAACCACGAAAAATACGAAAGACACGAAAAAAAGAGCGTCTATCGGAGATCGTTTGTATCCCGGTGGGTTTATTTTTAAACCGCGAAGAAGGGAAGGGAGCGAAGAATAGAGACGAGGAAGAAGACCGCGGGCTCGCATTTCCGCGGTTTTTTTGTCATACTATCGACATCCATCCGTTATTACCTGTAGAACCATCACCAAGGGGCGGTAAGGGCCATGATATTGACCAGCGCGAGGTTGGTGGAGCAGGCGGCCAGCGATCCAGCGGCATTTGCTGAGCTGTATGAAGCCTGCTTCCCGGCGGTGTTTCATTATATCCAGTTCCGCTGTGACGGCCCGGCGGAGCAGGCGCAGGACCTGACCGCGCAGGTGTTCGAGAAGGTGCTGCGCAAACTGCCAGATTACCGCCCAGGCGGCGCGCCGTTTGAGGCCTGGCTGTTTGCGGTGGCGCGCAACACAGTCACCGACTGGCAGCGGGCCCAGCGGCTGCGCGCCGGGCTGCCCTGGGAGGCACTGCGGCGGCTGCGCGACCCGGACCCGCTGCCCGAGGCGGCCGCGCTGCATTCGGAGGAACGCGCACGGTTGAAAGCTGCGCTGGCGGGGTTGAGCCAACGCGAGCGCGACCTGCTGGGGCTGCGCTTTGCCAGCGGGTTGAAGAACTGCGAGATTGCCCGGCTGGTTGGGTTGGGCGAGAACCACGTGGCGGTGCTGATCTACCGCGCGCTGCGCAAGCTGCGCGACCGGCTGGGCGGTGAGATGGAGGCGGCGGATGGACGGTGAACGCGAAAAAGCCCGGCGGCTGGCCGAGCTGCTGGATGGAACCCGCCCGGAGGCGGAAGCCAGCGCGGAAGAGCGCGGCCTGCTTGCGCTGCGCGGGCGCGCGCAGGCGCTGCAGGCGGCAGCCAGCGAGCAGGCTGCATTGAAAGCGCGCCTGCCAGAGGTGAAGGCTGCCCGCGGCCGAAGAATTGCCTGGCGGCCGCTGCTGACCGGGGCGGCGGCGGTGATTTTGCTGGCGCTGGCCGCGCTGGGATTGAACTGGCTGATCAGCGGGCGCGGTGAGCTTCCGCCGGTTGGGCAGGTGGACGAACCCGTTCCGACTGCGGTCCCCTGGCCGGAGGACCAAACCACGGCCGATTCGACATTTCACCTGCCGGGTGCCGCGCTGTGGAAGGGAGCGAAACTGTCGCCGGAGGTGTGCAAAGGGCGGGCCGTGGACGATGACCCGGAAGTGTACGAGCGGCTGGGCATCGGCAACCTGAACGGCAACCTGCTGGGCGGCGGGCAACTTCAAAGCGGCGATTTCATCTTCGACTTCTGGCTGATTTGCGACTTCCAGTTTGAAAATTCGAGCCGTAACCTGGAAAGCGAGGTCAGCGGGCTGAGCACGGCGTTGAAATGGACCTACACCGGGGGCGGGCAGGACGGGCCGATTGTGATTTACAGCGGCATTGAGCCGTACCTCAGCGAAAACTCGTTCAGCCAATCGGCCAGCACGGGCGCGAGCGGCACGGACCTGCACGGGATCGAGCTGCCGGGGGATGTGCTGCCGGACTGGAACGCACAGGACGCGCGGCTGCGCTGGGCGGTGAAGGCCGAGCTGCCGGACGGGACATTGGCCGGCGCAGCGCTGGAGTTCACGCTGATGCGCGGGGAAGACGGCTTTACGCCGGTGAATATTGCACTGCTGCCGCTGACGGAGGCAGAACTGGCCGGGCCGAACGCCAGCGAAGTGATTGATCGGCCCTTTGCGCTGCTGGATGCGGACGCGGAGTACCCGCAGCTGGCCGGCGCGCGCGCGCTGCTGGCAAAGCGCGAAGCAGAGCTGCTGGCCGGCGGCGGCTGGATCCACCGGGCTGTTCAATACAGCACAGATCAGTCCGGTGAGCCGGTCGAATTTACAGCGGAGAGCTGGACGCAGGTGGATGCGCAGGGCCGGATCCGCGCGGAGGTCACGCAGACCCGGCAGAACGGAAAATTGGTGGCACAGACCGTGGCGAAAGACGGCCGATCGAGCCTGACGCCGTGGACCTACCGGATCAACCTTGGGCTGACGCGCTACCAGGCCGACCTGGGACTGTGGGATCAACTGATAGACGCGGCGCGCTTCGGACAGCCGGCGGTGGAGAGCCGGGAGACGGTCGCCGGGCGCGAAGTGATCGTGTTCACCTTCCGGGATGAATTGCTCAACGGCCCGATTTACCGCGAATGGACCGACAGGCTGGTGTACGGAGCCGCGGCGCGGGTGGGAATTGACGCGCAGAGCGGGGCGTACCTGTTCCGCGAGACGCAGGAATTTGACGAAGACGGCGCGGTGGTGAGCAGCAGCCGCGAAACGGTGGTTGAGGAGCGCATCGGCGCGCCGCCGGAGCACGTGCTGACCCTGCTTGAGCGCGAGCCGATGGAGCTGATCACGGTCTTCAGCCTGCTGGGACGGCGGTGGATTGAGCTGATGAGCGTGGACGGCGGGTGGATTTACAGGAGGATCGTCGAATCCACGGGCTACACCGCCAGCGGGCGGCCGGTTCCCGATGAAACCTATGAAGGCTGGTGGCTGTTGGATTCGCTGGGCAGGATTCAGGCATCCATCACGGGGAGGGTCGAGGCGGACGGCAGCCTGGCGCCGATCTTCATCCAGCAGAATGTGATGGTGCTGGATGTGATGACGGGCGAACGCACGGCGGCCGCGCCGGGAACCTACAGCATGGGGATGATCCTGATGTACACGCCGGGAACCTACAGCATGGGGATGGACACGATGTACGCGCTGCTGGAATTTCAGGCCGCGGGCGCGGCGATGGAGCAGCACGAGGAGACGGTGGACGGGCGCGCCGCGCTGGTGGTGACGGTGCGCGAGACGCTGGAGCCGGCGCAGCAACTGGAAGGCAGCGATTTTGCGGCAACTGCGTATATCCATCGCTATGTGATTGATATGGAAACCGGCCAACTGCTGCTGCGAGAAGCGCTGTATGAGGCAGCGGACGGCAGCAGGCTGCTGCACCAGGCAACCCGCGTGGCGGCCGAGGAGCGGGTGGATGCGCCGCCGGAGGATGTGATCGGGCTGATGGATCTCACCTCTGACTCCGCTCCGTAAACGGGGCGGGTAAGCTGCGGTCGCCGCGAAGGTGGGAAGAAGGCGAAGTTAGAAGAAAAATGAGGAAACCGATAAGGGGCTGGGTGTGTTTCCCTGCGGAAAATCGGTCTCCTCTTTGGATCGCGCATCAGGGAGCATGATTTCTTCGCGGTTTTTTACTTTCTGCCTGAACTTCGCGCCAGACGGTGCGGACGTCGAGCGGCTGGAAGTCGGGATCGGCGAAGTGCTGCTGGCACAGGCGGTAAACGGCGCGGTTGATGGGCGCGGGCACATGGTATTGATCGGCCGTGCGCAGGATTTCGCCGCTGAGGTCGTCCAGCTCGGTGAGCGCGCTTTTCCTGCGGTAAACATCTTGCGCCATGCTGCTCAGGTTCATGTGGCGCAGGTTGCGCCGGTAGGTGCGGCGGGTGAGGAAGTGCGGCAGTCTGGCGGCGGCCCACAGGGTTTTCCAGGTGGGCAGAGGGCTGAGGTCCTGCTCTCGCACGCCGGCGGCGCGGATGACCTGCACGGCTTCGTAGATGGCACCGGCGAGGATGTTCTGGTACAGGTCGAGATCGCTGATTTTTGAAAGGTCCAGCCCCAGCAGGGTGGTGACCGCGTTGGTCATGTTGAGGGCGAGCTTGCAGTAGGCCGCATCGCGGATGTTTGCGGAAATGCGCACTTCCAGGCCCTGACCCAGCAGGGCAGAAAGCGCGTGCAGGTCTTCCGGCAGGCTGTTATCGAGCGTGCCGAGGATGAGCGGCCCTTTGCGCTGGTAGCCGATGCGGTCGGGGGAATCGAGCCAGGCATTGTAGGCAACCACCGAGTAGACAACGCGCGGGAAGTACCGCGGCAGAACCTGCTGGGCGCGAATGCCGTTTTGCAGGCTGACGATCAGCGGGCGGCTGCCCAGGGCAGCCTGCACCTGCTGCGCGGCGGATTCGAGGTCGTAGAGCTTGGCGGCGAGGAAGACGACATCGGCATCGGGGACTTCGCGCAGATCGCGGATGACCTGGACGGGGATGGTTTCGGATTGGGCCGGGGAATCGCCGGGGTAGAGGGTGAGGCCGCGGGCGGCGATGGTTTCGGCGGCTTCGCCGCGGGCAAGCAGACAGGTTTGGGCGTGGTGCTGCGCAGTCCAGGCGGCCAGCGAGCCGCCAATGGCACCCGCGCCGAGGATGACGAGCTTGAGGTCTTGAGGTGTGGTCATGTGGGATTCCTTGGAGATATTATATGGCGAAGCAGAAATTCGTGAGGCGTGAAGCGTGAAACGGAAAAGGCATGATTCATTCAGCGTATTTGTGCGTTTTCAATGGAGGGGCAAGGGGAAAAACTGCGAACAAGGGATGAGATGAAGAAAATACAGGAAGATGAATAGAAACCAGAAGCAGGTTCTGGCATGCCCGGCTGTTTGACCGGCGGGGGAAGAATTGACGCAAGGGCGTTTGTTTTGCTGCCTGTAACTGATTCGTCAGTTGGTTTCCAGTAAACTGATGATGATTTCATCCAGTCCCGCTTTCCAAATGCAAAGGAGTTCAGCATGGAACAGATCGCACCGGTCATCCTGATTCTGGTCGGGTTGCTGTTTGTGGGCATCGGGGTGGTTCTTTCGCTGCGCGCGAAGGCAGCGGCCAACTGGCCGATGACCCAGGGAGTGATACTTAAATCCGAGATCGTTGAACACGTCACCAGGACGAGGACGGGTAACAACCGCCTGCAGACCTACACCTCGTATGAGCCGGTGGTCGAGTACCAGTACACGGTCAACGGAGAGGTGATGACCGGAAAACGGCTTGCGTTCGGGTTGACGCGGCTGCCGCTGGAAAAAGCGCAGGAGTATTTGAAGAAATATCCGGTGAATGCGCAGGTGCCGGTGCATTACAACCCCAGGCAGGTCAAGGATTCGCGGCTGGAGGTGACGGCCGCGGCGGCCACACCCCAGTTGATCATCGGGATCATTATCGGTGCGATTGGGTTAATCTGGCTGGCGGTGACGCTGATTTGAGCGAGGGGAACCGCGCAAGACATCGAAGGCTCGGAAAAACAGACCTCACCTGGCCGCCCCCATTTTGAGGAGAAAAATGGGAGGCAGGCTGCGGTTAAATGCGGCGGTTGGAAAAGCAGCGGCCGCGGTTACCGGCTGTTTGTTCTACGAATTTCAAATGACGAATCACGCATCACGGCTTGACACTTCCGCTATAATCAATCCATGACTCTAACCATCAAAGATGAAATGAAAGCGTATATTTCGGTCGATGTGGAGACGGCTGGGGCGATCCCCTCACGCTACGCGCTGCTGTCGATCGGGGCGTGCACGTTGGGCGAGCCGCGGCAGACCTTCTACGTGGAGCTGCAGCCGGACCGGGAGGAATTTGACGCGGGGGCGATGCGCATTCACGGGCTGGACGCGGAGAGGCTGCGCCGGGAGGGGCTGCCGCCAGCCGAGGCGATGAACCGCTTCGCGGAGTGGCTGAAAACGGCGGTGCCGGAGGGGGCCCGGCCGCTGTTTTGCGCGTTCAACGCGCCGTTTGACTGGAGCTTTGTGAACGATTACTTCATCCGGTACAGCGGCGATAACCCCTTTGGGCACTCGGCGATCGACATCAAGGCGGTGTTCATGGGCATGGCGCGCCAGCCGTGGAAACACACCTCGATGAGCTATCTCAGCGAGCGGAATCCAGATCTGGTTGCGCTGACGCACAACGCGCTGCAGGATGCGATTGACCAGGCGGTGATCTTCGAGGGGATTCTGGCGGAGATGGGGGAATAATCACCACGGAGGCACGGAGATCACGGAGAAGATTATCTGGAAAAAAGTCGAGAAGCCAATTGAATTGCGAAAAACACGAAATAGAAAGACGATTTTCATAGAAATTCGTTGAAATTACTGTTAGATTGAAGGAGAAACAGGCCATGGAAAATCCGGGGAACGAGATTTCGAGCGAAGTCAGCCGGCTGATGGAATCGGCGCGGCGGCTGGGCGTGGAGATTGACGAGCAGGAGGCGGCGCAGTGGCTGGGCGCGATTGACAGCGCGCGGGCGAGCCAGGACGTGGTGGTGGACGTGCGCGAGGGCGTCTTTGGGCACCGCGTGACGATGCTGGATTTCTCGCCGGCGCGGCTGGCGCACTTCCGCAAGATCGCCAAGATCGTCGAGTTCACGGACGAGCCGGGCGTTGTGGAGACGGCGCTGGCTCTTTCGGGCTCGGCGGCACAGTCGCGCATCCAGACCTTCCCGGGCGATGCGGATTTCTTCGAGCGGGTCAACATTAAGGCGGCCACGCGCGAGGAGGCCTGCCAGATTCTGGCGCGGGTGATGCGCGAGAAGGCGCTGTCCAGCCTGCGCGGGCCGGACTACCAGTTGATCGAGGTGAAATTCGGCTCGTACCCGCAAGAGATGACGGTGGACGGGCGCAGGCAGGCGGCGGGCGCGCCGATTGCCTGGCGGGCGGAGCAGATTCAGGCCGGGGCGATCGATGGCGCGCTGGCGGACGGGACGGCGTATTCGCTGAGCTGGGAGGAAGCCGGGCGCGACCCGGGCTGGTGCAAGCTGGACTGGGTGGTGGCTGACGCGGTGGAGCGGCAATTGGTGAACGCCAGCAACATGCTGGATGCGACCTGGGAGTCGCCGGAGGGTGAGATTGTGCCGTTGGACGGCTACCTGGACCCGTATTTCCAGGAGGTTTACCTCGAATCGAGCTCGATCCCGATCTTCTCGAAGCTGGCCAGGCACGTGGACGGCAACGCGCTGGACGATTACGTGGCCGGGCTGGAAAAAGAGGTGAAGAAGTACGTCGGCAAGACGCCCAACTACGGCAAGGCGGCCAAGCGCATGTACAACATCTTCCGGCTGACCGGGCGGTATGAAGAGGCGGCTTTTTTGCGCGAGCTGTTCGATGAACCGGCGACGGTGCTGTACCAGGTGTGGTCGCTGATCCGCACAATTGACGACACCTTCCGGCCGGGGAGCAGCATCGGGCTGGATACGCTGATGGGGCAGGCTGACCAGTTGATTTTGACGGTGGTGGACGTGCTGGAGGGCGAGAAGGAGAGCGAGATTGTGCGGCTGCTGCTGCGGCTGCGCTCGATCCTTTCGCAGGAGTGCGCCGGGTGCGAGCTTTCGCCGCAGGCTGAGGCCGCGCGGGCTGAGGTGATCAACCTGGTGAACAATTTCTTCTATGAGAAGTTGAGCGGGTATCCGAAGATTAAGGATTACCTGGATGAACTGGGAAAAGGGTGAAGCGTGAGGCGTGAACCGTGAACCGTGAAGCGTAGTCCTTACAGGGCAGGCCAGGGCAACGGATTCACCGCGAAGAAGGGAAGAACGCGAAGAGAGATTAACCGCGGAAGGCACGGAAGACAGGGAAAGAAAAAAGAGGATTAACCTCGTAAAACATGATGCAAGTCAGGTTTCAACGGCAGCATCGGGATTGAAAAACAGGGGAAAGCAGATTATAATTGCGTATAGTCATTGGTTTATTATCGAATATCAGACCATTGACCCGATTTCTGCCACTTTTTGGTTGAAAATCCATCCAAAGGATAATCAAGAAATTCTGTCAGGAGCAAACGATTATGGCGAAAACGAAAGCGGTGAAGAAGACCGGCGTGCCGGTGTGGGTGTGGGCGGTGCTGGCGGTGGGCGTGCTGGCGCTGGCGGCGTTTGCGCTGCTGGGCGGCGGCAATCAGAACGCGGCCGCGACGCTGCCGGCCGAGGTGAGCGTGAAGCAGGCGGCTGAGCTGCGCGATCAGGGCGTGTTTGTGCTGGACGTGCGCGAGCCGGACGAGTGGGCGCAGGCGCACATCCCCGGCGCGACGCTGATTCCGCTGGGCGAGCTGCAGGCGCGGGTGAACGAGCTGCCCAAGGATCAGCCGGTGCTGGTGTACTGCCGCTCGGGCAACCGCAGCGCAACCGGGCGCGATATTTTGAAGGCGGCCGGGTTTGAGAACGTGACCAGCATGGCGGGGGGAATCAACGCGTGGAAGGCGGCCGGGTACGAGACGGTGAGCGGGGAGTGAGAAAGAATTGCTGAATGCTGATTGCTGAATGCTGAATAAAAAAAGCATGATGAAGTTGATGCTTGATGCGTCCTGAGGGAAGACCTTGGGACGTTTTTTTTGTCGGTGAGCAACAGGGGCGGTTCGAGAACCGCACCTACCAGGGTGAAGAGCGACTGACGTCGCCACTACGAATCACCTCAAAACTCTGCAACACATCACTTTTCTCTGGAACTTTTCGGCGGCGGGCGGCGTCTTGCGGGTGATCGGATTCAGGGAGAAGGGAGCCTGAGATGGATGCGAAATGGATTTTGCGGGGGTTACTGGGGGCGGTGTTGATGGTTGAGCTGGCCGGCTGCGCGCCGGCGGCGGGCGGCGGCGACAAGCCGGAAGTGCTGGTGGAGAAGGATGCCAACGGCACGACGGTGACGCTGGAGGTGGACCAGGTGCTGGCGATCAAGCTCGAGTCGAACCCGACGACGGGCTACAGCTGGCACGTGATGGAAGTGGATGAGACGATTTTGCAGGCCGAAGGCGGGCCGGAGATGATCGAGCCGACCCAGGCGACGCCGATGCTTGGCGCAGGCGGCTGGGAGGTGATCCGCTACCGGGCGAAGGCGGCCGGTGAGACAACCATCAAGCTGGGCTATTCGCGCTCGTTTGAGCCGGACGCTGCGCCGATCGAGACTTTCACGCTGACGGTGAAGGTGCGCTGAAACAAGAAACCCCTGAAGGTGGGTTAGCCTTCAGGGGTTCTGTTTATTCATTCACAGCCGGATCAGGGCCGACCGCTGCCGGAGCCGCCCGAGCCGCCGGTGCCGGTCGGGAGCGGGCCGGGGCCGGTGCCCGCGCCGGGCGTGCAGGTTTCGCAGACCGGCGTGCCGTCACCGGGGCCGGGACCCATGCCGGGGGTGCATTCCGGGGTGCCGTCACCATCGCCGGGGCCAGGGCCGATGCCGGGGGTGCAATTCTCGCAAATGGGCGTGCCGTCACCGGGGCCGGGGCCGTAGCCTAAGCCAGGGGTAGGCGTGCCGGTTGTCCAGGGGTTCTGGCTGCCGCCGGGGCCGTAGCCTGAGCCCGGGGTAGGTGTGCCGTCGGTCCAGGGATTCTGGTTATCACCGGGGCCGGGGCCGTAACCTGAGCCGGGCGTAGGGGTGCCTTCGGTCCAGGGGTTGAGGCTGCCCTCAGCGGGGAGGGTTGGATCAACGTTGATGCGGTTCTGCAGGCGTTCCTGCATGCGCTGGCGCAGCAGCAGCGGATCCTGCAGGCCTTCGGCGCACAGGTTCAGGCGTTCCTGCAGCATGGCGCGCACCTGCTGGCGCACCTGCTCGCCGGCAGGGCTGGCAATTTGCCAGGCTTCGGCGGCGCGCAGTTGATTCTGGAAGGCGGTCTGCACGCGGAGGAGCGCGCCGGGGGCTTCCTCGGGCGGCAGGCCGGCGGCCAGGCGCAGGGCCAGCTCAAGCTGGTTCTGCAGGCGCAGTTGCAAAGCCTCTTCGGGGGTTTCACCGGCGGCAAGCTGGTTCTGGATCTCGGCCATGCGCCGGTTGGCGAATTGCAGCGCCAGTTCCAGGCGGTTCTGGTCGGTTCGGGCCAGGTCGAAGCGGACTTCTTCGCTCCAGACCTTGACCGGATAGAGCGCGCCGTCGGGTTCGGCGGTTTGCGCTGCCACGGCGGTGGCCCCGCCGCCCCCCAGCAGCAATGCAGCAATCAATAGGATAGTGGTAAAGGTGCTGAACATTGGCTTTCTCTCCTGTTGGGGCCGGAAGAAGCCCCGAATGGTGTTCTTCCAATGATTCAGACGCGATTGAGGCGCGGCGGATACGGGTTGGGCGGAATTTGCCGCGGCCAAAAAGGCGGCGCGGGCCTGCGCGGCGCGCGCGGGGTCGCGCGGGGGCGCGGCCTTCAGGCTTTCGAGCCAGGGCTCAAGCTGCGGATCATGTTCTTCGGGCGATTGCGTCATTCGGCATCCTCTTGGTTCAACAGGCGGCGCAGGGCGGCGAGCGCGCGGTGCTGCAGCGATTTGATCGCGCCAGCGGGGCGGCCGAGCGCGGCCGCGGTTTCGGCGGGGTCGAGACCCTGGTAAAAGCGGAGCAGGATCACCTGGCGCTGCTCGGGGGTCAGGCGGAGCAGGGCGGCGCGCATGCGGCGCTGGCGCTGGGCCTGGTCGGCGAGGACTTCGGGCGGCGGATCTGCGCTGGAAAGGTCTTCGCTCAGGTCGGCAGGCGGATTGCGGCGGTAGTGGTCGGTGATCCAGTTGTGCGCCGTGCGGTAGAGGTAGGCGCGCAGGTGGTCGGTGGGGCCGCCGCCAGAGCGCAGCGCGGAAAGCAGGCGGGTGAAGGTCTCGGCGGTGCAATCCTCGGCCAGGTGGACGTCGCCCAGCAGCCGCCAGGCGTAGGCGTACAGCTCGGGGCTGTAGCGGTCGTAGAGTTCCGCCAGGCAGCCGGGATCAAACGCGCGCGCGCCTTGCAGCAGGTGGGATTCATCCATGCTCTAATTGTAAGACGGAAAGGAAGCCATGCGGATACGGGGGAGGGAAAGTGAAGCGGGATGGGATGTTTGAATGTGCCGCAGATTCATCCTTATTTCTTCAACACCGCGTCGACCTCGGCCTGGAGGGCGTCGCGGACGGCGGCGAATTCCTTGCCCTGCGCGGTGACGTAATCTTTGATCACAACGCCGGGGGCGGGCATGGGGCCGCCCAGCACGGCTTCGATGCGCTCCTGCGGCACGCCCCAATCGAGCAGCTCCTGGAAGGTGGTCTTGCCGCGCACCGTGCCATCCACGGCCTGCGGGGTGTGTTCGGCATTTGGTGTGCCGGATACCTGCGGGGCGGGGGTGCCTTCGACAGTAACGGGCAGGGCGGTTTCGACTGCGGCAGGTGCGTCAAGGTCGACGGTGTGGGCAGCGAGGTAGGCCAGCCGCTCGGGGCTGAGCGTGCCGAGCGCGGTGAGGATCTCAACCGCCTGGCGGGGGAGGTAACTTTCTTCCTCTGCCAGGTCGTAGGGCAGGCCGGTGTAGAAGGCGGTGAACAGGCGCACCGAGGCGGTGCCGATCTCGACCTCCGGCCCTTCATAGATCGATTCCAGTTGGTTGACCTTGAAGCTGGCCGGGTCGGTGCCGGCGGGCAGGGCGAAGGCGGCGGCCAGTTGGGCGGCCGGGACGGCAAAGTTCTTTTCGATGTCGCCGAAGGTGTAGGAGCCGCGGATATCGGCCGGGTTGTACTGCCCGGCGGCTTCACCTTCGGTGAATTTGGCCGGAACCTTGCTGGATTCGGTGGTCCACCAGTTGAAGGCGGAGGTGACCATCACGCCGCCGAAGAGGACGGCCAGGATGATGAGCGCAAGGGGTTTGGCGGTGAGACGCATGGGTTATTTGCCTCCCGCGGAGAATTCGAGCGCGCCGGGCGCAGGGCAGACGCCCTCGGTGGTGCATTCCAGGCAGGAGATGCACTGCGGGTCGCGGATGACCCTGGCGGTGTTGACCGGCAGGTTCATCGGGCAGGAGCGCGAGCAGAGCGAGCAGTTCTTGCAGGCTTCCTCTTTGCGGCGGATTTTAAAGACGCGGAACAGGTTGGTGAGGCCGAGCAGCGCGCCGTACGGGCAGGCATACTTGCACCAGGGACGCTCGACGAACAGCGCGCCGACCAGCGTGACGGCCAGCACGATCACGCCGCCGACGGCAATTTCACTGCTCCACAGGTTGAAGAGCGCGTGGTAGGGGTCGATGTCGGCAAAGATCAGCTTGCCGGTGACGGCGGTCATGTAGAGCACCCAGGCGAGCATCAGGTAGCGCGCATAGCGCAGGACGCGGTCGAGTTTGAGCGGGACGAAGTTGTTGTAGCGGCGCTTGAAGAGCTTTTTGCCCAGCTTGCCGACCCATTCCTGAATGGAACCCAGCGGGCAGACCCAGCCGCAGAACACCGGGCCGAAAAGCACGGCCAGGAAAGTGACCAGGATCATCAGGATGAAGGAGGAGTCGTGGATTTTTTGGACGAAGGTGCCGGTGGTGGCGTACTGGTAAATGCTGACGACGCCGCCGAAGGGGCAGAGCGCGTGCAGCGAGGCGCTGGAGAGGAAGGGGATGCCGGCGCCGCTTTCGGCCAGGGTGTGGTTGATGGAGACGAGCGCGATGAAGGCGAAGAAGAAGATCTGGATCAGGGTGCGCGGCCAAATGCGCCGGCGGGTGATACGGGTAAGGGTGGCGGTCAGGGATGCCATACGACCTCTAAAGGTTAGGATGGAATGAGTGTAATGTAAAGTTGTGAAGAGGCTGTGAAGAAAGCATGAAAAAAGGATGGAGATTGGAGGAGGAAGGTGATGTGTTGAGGAGGTGATTTGCCAATCGGTGAATTATTTGCGATAATGGTCCTGACGGGCTTCACAGCCGCGGGGAGGACGCATGACGTTGAGAATCGCGATCGCGGGGACGGGCAGTATGGCGGCCATGCACGCGCGCGCCATCCGGGCGCAGCCGGGCGTTGAGCTGAGCGCGGCTGCCGGGCACACGCCCGAACGCCTGCGCAAGTTTGCCGCCGAGTTCAACATCCCGCGGGCGTATGAGTCGCTGGACGACCTGATTGCAATGCGCGCGGCGGACGCGCTGGTGATCGCGACGCCGAACTTTTTGCACGCGCCGCAGGCCATTTTGGCGCTGCGCGAGGGGCTGCATGTGCTGATCGAGCGGCCGCTGGGGCTGGACCTGGCGCAGGCGCGCGCGATCGAGGGGGCCAGCCAGTACAGCGGTGCGCTGCTGATGATGGCGCACGTCTACCGTTTCGATCCGCAGGTGATCTGGCTGCGCGAGCAGGTGCTAAGCGGGCGGCTGGGGCAGGTGCTGCGCTCGCGCTCGCTGGCGCTGCGCACTGGCGGGCCGGCGGGCGGGGCGTGGTACGGTGAAAAACGCCATTCAGGTGGCGGGGCGCTGGCCGAGGCCGGGTTGGACGCGCTGGACACGCTGCGCTACGTGCTGGGCAACCCCAACCCGGTGAGCGTGTTCGCGCGGATGGAGTACGGGTTCAGCAATTCAGATGTGGAGGATACGGCCGAGGTGCTGATCGAGTGGGAGGACGGTTCGGTTTCGACGCTGGGGGCGGCCTGGCATTTGCCTTATGCCGCGGAGCCGCTGGCCTTCACCGAGGTGTACGGGCGCGACGGCTACGGGCAGGTTTACCCGGCATTTGTACAGGTGCGCACGGAGGAAGGCTTCGCGCGCGAGGATCCGGGCTTTCCAATGAACGATCCGCACCCACCGCAGGCATTGTATGACCGGCAGATGGAATATTTTATTAAATGTATCCAGTTGAATTACCCGCCGCTGCCGGGGGCGTGCGAAGGCGCGCTCAACCAGCAGATTCTGGACGCGGCCTACACCTCGGCGCGGACGAAGCAAGCGGTGAAGGTGCGGGTGAAGACCTGATAAGACCGCAGCGGTCCGCAGTTTGCGGGCGGGAAATTAACCACGAAAAGCACGAAACACACGAAAAAAGAAGAGACTGTTGGACAGGTGATGCGGTTCTGACCGGCATGACGTAATTGGCAGATCAGAACGGTCATTTAGGAGGAACGGATGGCTGATTTCTGATTGCTGATTGGGTTGAAGAAGATCCTTCGCTAGCGCTCAGGATGACAACCAACTGATTGATATCGTGACGCGAGTTGCAGTAAGGGGTGGTTATGTATCAACAGGCTTTGCGCCGAAAAATCATAGCCGAATTCAATAGAAAGCATGTTTTTCGAGTAAAGGCTAAGATGAATTTGAAGATTATTCGCTTTCTTATTTTGGGTTCTGTTGTTCTTTTGGTCTTCGTTTCATGCAATTTTCAGGACAAGAACAGAATGCCAGGGATTCAAATACCAGAAGAAGATATGAATAGACAAATTGAACTGTTACAACCAAATGAGGGGGATCGTTTACAACAAGGTCACCCCATCCCTCTGGTAATTGTAAATCATTCAGAAAATCCAATTACTGTAACTGAAAATGATGGAATCCATATCTTTCAATTACTCAACGAGGAGTGGGTAGAAATAGAAAACCAGATGGATTATCCATCAGAAGATATTATTATTTATCCAAAAGCAAATCGTCAATATCAACCGGTGTGGACCGTGGTTAATCCAGTATTTTTTTCGGAAGAACCCATCTCAATTCGAATTGTAATTTTAGGATATTTCTACAGTCTAGAGACAAATGAGAAAGCAGACCAAGTAGGTTCTCAAATTGATTTAACCCTTGATCCTTGATTGGTCCAGGATAGATTTGCTTGACGATGGGTGGTTAGGTCAAAGACTTCATTCAGACAGAACGGATATCTAGCATTCTTGGAGCAATACAGCATGTTACATGATATTGTAATAAAGAAGCAAGTATTCTTTTTCTTAACCGTTGTATTGTTTTGCGGCTTGCTGGTTCCCATTTTGGAGATTCTCGACCCTGATCTGGGAATCATCGGAATACTATTATCAATCATGATGATCAATGGGGTATTAAGAAGGGTTCCAATTCGCCAAAGCCTTCCATTTTTGTTGTCAGCAGCAATTATCGTTTCGGTAATTCATTACTCCGTATTATGGATTTCCTGCTCGATTAGACTTTTTCAGATTTGCGAACAAAATTATGGGTTCTACAGTTTTTTCTTTGGTGGTCTTCTTATTGTGAGTTTTGCCCTGGATCAGCTTGTTATTCATTCATCTAAAAGAAGAAAGTAAGAATCGAAACAAATTGGCATCACCGGGCGGCGTCGCGGCGGAAAGAGCCGCGGCCGGTGCCCCATTGAACCGCGGCGCCAGCGCTGCCGGGCAGGTCGTACACCACCACGCCGGCATAGGCGGTGTTGACGATCAATTCCAGGTCGGCGTCGGCGTCCACGTTGGCCAGGGTGGGGGCGGGCAGCGCACCGTTCCAGGTGATGCTGGCAGAGCGCGGGGCGGGCAGGTCCATTTCGACCAGCGGGGTGCCGTTCCAGGCGAGGATGTGCAGTTTGCCGCGCGCGCCGGAGCCCTTCTGCGCCCATGAGGTGAACAGCACCTCGGCCTTGCCGTCGCCGTTCAGGTCGGCGGCCAGCGGCTCGGAGGCGAAGCGGTAAAAGCCCTCGGCGGGGTTGTAGACCGCGTAGGGCCAGTTCTCGTGCTCGCTTTTATCGAGCCAGAAGGCATGCAGGCGGCCGTCATAGGAGGCGAACAGGATCTCCTGCAGGCCGTCGCCGTCCAGGTCGGCGATGACCGGGTTGGACTGGGCGGTTTCGATTACATCGTAATCCTCGCTGATGGGCGCGCCGGTGTCGACCGGGATGGCGCGCCAGTCGAACCCGCCGGCATTGAAGCGGCTGCGGTCGGCGTTGAAGATGTACAGCGCGATAAAGCGACTGGGCGGGTAGCCGGCGTCACAATCATACATGTTGCCGGTCACCACCACCTCGCGCGTGCCGTCGCCGTTCAGGTCGGCGATGGCCGCCGGGCCGTCGGCGAAATTGGCGCGGTAACTCTCGACGCGCGTGCCGTCGCAGGCGCCCCAGCCGCGCTTTTCGGGGATCAGACTTTCCCACACGCCGACCTGGCCCCAGGTTTTGCCGGGGTAATCGACGGCGTTGGCAGGCAGCGTGGCGCCGTCGGGCTGATAGACGTTGATGTAATGCACGTCCGAGGGCACCACCAACTCCAGGCGGGCGTCGCCGGTGAGATTGGCGGCGGCGGCGTTGGCATTGTAGACGCCCCAGGCGTAGCCGTTGGGGTTGCCGCTATCGAGCGGCAGTTGCGGCCAACCGGCGCGGGTGTTGCCGCCGGAATCGAGCACCCAGGTATTGCGCGCGCTGCCGTAGGCGCGCGTGACGATCACCTCCAGCGACCCGTTGTTGCCGTCCAGGTCGGCCACCAGCAGCCCGCGGAATTCGCCGGTGCCGCCGGAGGGCTGCTTTTGCCATTTGAGCGAACCATCGGGGCGGTAGGCCGAAACCAGCCCACCGCTCTGGGCGATGACGATTTCGCTGGTGCCATCGCGGTCGAGGTCGGCCACCACCACGCCGGGCCAGGTGCGGTGATTGGTGCCGCCGGAGCGCCAGACGAGCGCGCCGGTTTCACCGTTCAGCGCCCACAGCGAATAGGCCGAGGCGATGATCTCGCTGCGGCCGTTGCCGTCGATGTCGAGCACGGCCGGCGAGGAGTACCAGCCGGTTTCACACCAGGAGGTGTAGCAGCCGCCGTAGGCCCATTTGAGCACGGCGGTGATCGGCCGGACCTGCGATTTGCTGACCAGGGGCAGGTAGAGCGTGCTGCCGCCGGACTGCGCCGCGGCGCGCACGGCCGGCAGGAGCAGCGCCAGCGCGGAAAGCACCATCCACAGGCGCAGCAGGGTGTTGATTCGACGGGACGTGCCGGGCTTTGGGTTCATGCGCCCATGGTAACACAGCGGCGCGGATCGCTGGGCCGGTGGAAAGCGTCTATCGGCTTAAAAAATGGCCGAGAAGGGTAGGCAGTATTTGGTATTCGTTATTCGTGAATCGTCAATTCGTACTACCAACTTCCTTACGGACGAATAACAAATAACGGATCACGAATCACGAATCACCAAATCACGCCAAATTATCCGCCCGGTTTGGTGAGGACGGCCTGGTCGAGGCGGCGGTGGAGCATGGAGGCGAGGGTGAGCAGGTCGAGCGCGTCGGCTTCGGGCAGCGGCCAGGCGGGGGCTTTGAAGGTGGCGACCAGATTTTTGAGCAGCGCGCTGACGGCGAGGTGTTCGGCGCGCTCGGCTTCGCTGAGGAGGGTGTTGAAGGCCAGCAGCGGGCCAATGCGCAGCCCAAAGGCGCCCTCGACCAGTTCGGGGCCTTCGAGGTTGAGGCCGCTTTTTTCGCGGATTTTTTCCTCAAGAGAGCGGACAGCTTCGTGGACGGCCGGGTAGCCGTGCTCGGCGAGCAGTTCGGGGGTGCAGCAGCGCAGCACGGCGGGGTGGACGCCGCGGCGGGTCAGTTCGGCGCGCAGGCGGCGGGCACGCTCCTGCCCGGCGCTGGATTTGCGCGTGGAGGGCACCACTTTCAATTTGCCGTCGGGGTTGATCTGGTAGCCGTCGAGGCCGAGGACGGCGTTGAGGCGCTCGAGGCGGCGGGTGAAGAGCGGCTGGTTGTCGCTGTAGCGGGCCGGGTTGAGCGCGGCCAACACCAGCGCGGCCACATTGTTGCCGCAGCCGTCAAGTTCCTGCTGCTGGCGGAGGGCTTCATACAGGCGGTGGCGTTTGATCACCGCCGGGTAGGGGTCTACCAGATTTTTTTCACGCAGCAGCGCGCCGATCTCGGCGCCGGAGAGGCCGTCGTTGGGGTCGGCGAGGACGTCGCAAATGGCGGCAAGCTGCGAATTGCTGAAGCTGGGCAAAATGGGCATGGCGTGCAATCCCCCAGGAATGATGATAATTCATTATACAACGGGATAGAAGGTGAAGCGTGAAAAGCAGGACCTTTCCATGACGGGCCGTTTTGTGTACTTCGTGAACCGTGAAACGTGAACCGCAGAACCGGGGAGTTTTCCTTCACGGTTCACCATTCACGGCTCACGGATCAACGCTCATAAATTCCTCGCAGCCATTTCCGCGATCGCCCGGCCGATGCTGATGGAGGCGGTGGCGGCGGGCGAGGGGGCGTTGAGCACGTGGATTTGACGCTCGGCTTCGCGGATGACGAAATCGTCAATCAGCGCGCCGTCGGGGGCGAGGGCCTGGGCGCGCACGCCGGCGCCGCCGCGGCGCA
>Ga0208695_1001081_pt1 | contig 24110 bp, 37 predicted proteins | sample AD_UKC111_MetaG_FD_184449 | JGI IMG/M metagenome (GOLD analysis project Ga0208695, IMG submission 184449) | Active sludge microbial communities of municipal wastewater-treating anaerobic digesters from Hong Kong - AD_UKC111_MetaG (SPAdes)... | ecosystem: Engineered > Bioreactor > Anaerobic >...
AGGCAATTCTGACCACAGTAATATTAAGCTTGGTAAAGCCGGCCGCAAACGCCATATGGGAATCAGGCCGACCGTTCGCGGAACTGCAATGAGCCCCCGCGACCATCCGCATGGTGGTGGTGAAGGTCGCCAACCTGCTGGCATGCCCGGACCGAAGAGTCCCTGGGGCAAACCCACTCGTGGGTATCGCACTCGCCGGAACAAGAAGACCGACCAGTACATTGTTCGCCGCCGGAATGCCGGCAATCGGTAAGACGAGCGATAGATCTTAACCGAGAAGAAGGGACGAAAATATGTCTAGATCGCTTAAAAAAGGGCCGTTCGTTGACCCAAAACTGCTAAAGAAAATTGAAGCAATGAATACCCACAGCGAAAAGAAAGTCGTTCGCACCTGGAGCCGGGCAAGCACGATCTTCCCGCAAATGGTAGGGCACACCATTGCAGTACATGACGGACGCCGCCATGTACCCATCTACATTACTGAAAATATGGTCGGACACCGCCTGGGCGAATTTGCACCCACGCGCCATTTCCGTGGCCATATGTCAGAAAAATCAACGGGAGCGAAATAACCATGGCAACCGAAATTCGTGCAGAACTTAAGAATTGCGGTGTGTCTGCTCAGAAGACCCGCCTGGTTGTTGATCTCGTGCGAGGCAAACCGGCTGTGGAAGCGTTAACTACGTTGAAATTCACGAACAAAGTCGCTGCCCGCCATGTAGGAAAACTGCTTGCTTCAGCAGTAGCCAATGCCGAAGAAAATTTTGGCATCAGCCGTGATGATCTTGTGGTTTATCAGATCACTGCAGATGAAGCCCCCACTCGCAAATGGCGCCGTTTCGGTGCCCGTGGACGCTTCAAACCGTTATTACGGCGTTTCTCTCACATCACGGTTGTGCTGCGCGAGAAAGGATAAATTCAAGCAGGGCAGCAGAAACTCTTCTGCGCCCGCATGAAAAGGACACCAGGAGAAATTATGGGTCGAAAAGTACATCCAATTGGTTTTCGTCTTGGAATCAATCAACCTTGGGAAGGTCGCTGGTTCGCTGAGGGATCAGATTACCGCACCCAGTTGCACCAGGATATTGTGATCCGACGCATGATCCAGAGCGAAGGAGACAAAGCTGGAATCTCAATGGTTGAAATCGAGCGTTTTCCGGGCAAAGTTAAGGTTGTGGTACACACTGCCAAACCTGGAATTTTGATCGGACGCAAGGGTGATTCAGTCAAGAAGATTCGCACTGAACTCGAAGCATTAACTGGCAAGAAGATTGATCTCGAGATTAAAGAGATCAAAGCACCAGATTGCGATGCTTACTTGGTTGCCAAGAACATTGCCGGACAAATCGAACGTCGTGTGAGTTACCGCCGCGCGATGAAGCGTGCGTTGCAGCAAGCCATGCGCCAGGGAGCAGAAGGCATCAAAGTTTCTGTATCCGGTCGTTTGAGCGGCGCTGAAATGGCTCGTATTGTCTGGCTGCGTGACGGACGTGTTCCTCTGCAGACACTGCGCGCGAACATCGATTTTGCTCGTGCCGAAGCCCTAACCACTTACGGTCGCATTGGCGTCAAGGTCTGGGTTTATAAAGGTGAAGTCATCTCCGGTTTGGAAGAGAAGGTTGAATCCACCGAAGGTGTATACGTTAGTGAATAGACTCTACACCGGGTGCGAATCCGGGTAATTTGAAAGAGGTAGCAGCTATGTTGATGCCAAAACGTGTTAAATGGCGTAAAACGATGCGCGGACGGATGACTGGCAAGGCACTGCGCGGTGCAGAAATGACTTCCGGTGAATACGCCCTCCAGGCTCTTGAGCCGGGGTGGGTGACTGCCCGCCAGATCGAAGCCGCCCGGCGTGCCATCGTGCACCGAATGAAACGCGCTGGAAAAGTATGGATCAGGATCTTCCCTGACAAGCCTTACACCCACCGTCCTCCTGAAACCCGTATGGGTAAAGGTAAAGGTAATGTGGAATACTATGTGGCTGTGGTCAAGCCAGGAAGAATCATGTTCGAAGTCAGTGGTTTGGAGCATGAAGAAGCCATTGAAGCTTTGAATCAAGCTTCTTACAAGTTCTCGATCAAAACCAAAGTAATAGCACGCAACCAGGGTGCGGGAGAGAGCGCATGAAAACTTCAGAAATCCGCTTAATGTCCACTGAGGAAATTAAAACCAAACTTTCAGATGCTCGCAATGAGTTGATGAACTTCAGATTTCAGGTGGTTACCGGTCAGTTGACTGACACCAGTCGTTTAAAAATCACTCGCCGGCAGATCGCCCTGTTTGAAACCATCTTGCGGGAACGTGAGTTAGGTAAGAACTTGGAAGGTGGAAAATGAATCAACGACGGCGTATGACTGGTATTGTAACCAGTAACAAAATGATGAAGACCGTGGTGGTTGAAGTTTCTCGAAGCTATCGCCATCCTCTTTACCGGAAAGTCGTCCATGCCACGCACAAAGTAAAGGCTCATGATGAGTTGAACTGTGCAATCGGCGACAAGGTTGTCATTGTCGAATGTGCTCCCATATCCCGGGAGAAATCCTGGATGGTCCAGTCGATCGTTAAGAAAGAAGGAAAGATTCTGGACGTGGCTGAGGAGTCAGTAGAATGATCCAACATGAGTCTCGTCTAAAAGTCGCAGACAACACCGGTGCTCGTGAACTGTTGGTGATGCATGTTACCGGCGGATCAACCCGCAAGTTTGGTGCTGTTGGTGATATTGTCGTTGCAACAGTCAAGTCTGCCGCACCGCAAGGTTCGGTCAAGAAAAGCGAAGTTGTAAAGGCAGTCATCGTTCGCGCAGCCAAAGAATGGCGCCGCGAGGATGGTTCTACAATCCGCTTTGATGACAATGCAGCTGTGATCCTCGATGTGGATGGTCAGAACCCGAAGGGTACCCGCATCTTCGGACCTGTCGCCCGTGAATTGCGCGAAAAAGGGTTCATGAAGATCGTTTCTCTGGCCCCCGAAGTGTTATAGCCGGAGAATAAGGAGCGATTGAATGAAAGTTAAAATTCGCAAAGGTGATCAGGTAGAAATCATCAGCGGCCCCTTGGAAGATAAGGGCAAACGCGGTGAAATTATTAAAGTGCTGCCGGATGAAGAAAGAGTGGTTGTGCAGGGTATCAATATGCGCACAAAACACCAACGGCAGGTTCAATCTCAAGGTCGCACCGTCAATCCTGGCATTGTTCGCTTTGAAGCACCGATCAGTATTTCAAACGTCATGCTTGTTTGCAAAAAATGCAATAAGCCCACCCGTGTGAAGCTGGTACGTGAAGCAGATAAAACAAAGCGCCAGTGCAAGGAATGTGACTCGCTGATCGACGAATAAGCCGTTTGGGAGAGTGTTTGATGAATGTTATGAAAGAACGTTATACAAATGAGATCTCACCGGCTCTGATGAAGTCCCTCGGACTGAAGAACGTGATGGAAATTCCACGTGTCAAGAAGGTTGTCATCAATATCGGTATGGGTGAAGCAATGGATAACCCCAAAGCCCTTGATGCAGCCGTGCAAGACCTGGGTGCCATCACCGGTCAAAAACCAGTCATCACCAAGGCACGTAAAAGCATTGCTAATTTCAAGCTGCGTGAAGGCCGTGCCATTGGTACATCTGTTACCCTGCGTGGCGACAAGATGTGGGCTTTCTTGGACCGTTTGATGAATATTGTGCTTCCTCGTGTGCGCGACTTCCGCGGTGTATCTGCTGAATCGTTTGACGGACGCGGGAATTACACGCTCGGACTACGGGAACAGATTATCTTCCCCGAAATCGAGTATGACAAAGTTGACAAAGTTCGTGGTATGGAGATTACCATTGTGACTTCTGCTCCAACTGATGAACAGGCCGCAGCACTGCTGCAAATGCTTGGCATGCCTTTCAGGAAGGACTAGTATGGCTAAGAAATGCATGGAATATCGTGAACTAAGGCGGAAATATCCCAACATGGTACGTAATCGCTGCAAACGCTGTGGTCGTCCACGTGGTTATTTGCGACGGTTCGGCTTGTGCCGTATTTGTTTCAGGGAACTCGCCCTCGAAGGTGAAATCCCCGGCGTAACCAAGTCATCCTGGTAATGCCAATTCGGAGGAAGAAACATGAGTGTTAATGATCCAATTGCTGATATGTTGACCCGTATCCGGAATGGCGTTATGGCCAGCCAATCCGTGGTTGCCATACCTCACTCAAAGATCAAGGCTGAAATTGCCCGTATCTTGAAAGAGGAAGGTTTCATCGAAGGATATGAAGTGGTTGAAAGCGAGAAACCCGGTATCATGACGCTGCGCGTCAAGATCAAATATGTGGGCGAACGCCGTCAACGCACGCCAGTAATTACTGGTCTTGAAAGGATCAGTCGCCCTGGCCGCCGTATTTACACCCAAAAACAGGACATCCCCTGGGTTTTAGCAGGGATGGGTGTTGCGATCCTGTCCACACCAAAGGGTGTGATGACCGGACAGAGAGCTCGCCAGCTCGGTATTGGTGGCGAAGTCCTCTGCAAGGTCTGGTAACCCATTGGATAAAGGAGGATTGACAACGTGTCTCGTATAGGAAAATTACCCGTAACAATTCCTGCGTCAGTTCAGGTTGAGATTAAGGGCTCCACAGTGACCGTAAAAGGTCCAAAGGGAGAGATGAAGCGTGAGTTTTCACCACTGATCTCGATCGTGAATGAGGATGGCAAAATTGTCGTCACACGCAGTTCAGATGCGCCAAATGTACGTGCGCTGCATGGTACAACCCGGGCATTGTTGAATAATATGGTTACCGGTGTCTCTACTGGATTCACCACCGAGTTGGAAGTGGATGGCGTTGGTTACCGTGTAGAACTTGATGGACCAAAACTGGTTCTATATGTTGGTTACTCGCATCCGTTTGTCATCGAGCCGCCAGCCGGAGTGTCATTTGAAATTGACAGTAAAACTCGCCTGGTCAAGATCCACGGAGCAGACAATGAAGTGATCGGTCAACTTGCAGCGGATATCGTCAAGATCCGTCCCCCGGAACCATATCTGGGCAAGGGAATCCGTTATAAAGGTCAGGTTATTCGCCGAAAAGCTGGTAAAGCCGGCAAGGCGAAGGCCTAGGATAGGTGAGGGCATATGGCTAAATATAATCGCAGTGAAGCAAGAATTCACAGGCATCGCCGTGTTCGCAAGAACATCAGCGGTACTGAATTGCGGCCCCGCCTGAGCGTTTACCGCAGTTTGGCAGAAATCTACGCCCAGGTGATCGATGACCAGGCCGGTGTCACTCTGGCATCCGCATCCACGATCGATCATGAGCTTCGTGAAAAGGTGCAAAACTTGAAGAAATCAGAGCAAGCCCGCATGGTGGGTGAACTCGTGGCAAAGCGCGCGAAAAGCAAGGGTATTACCCAGGTGGTTTTTGACCGCGGTGGTTTCAGGTTCAGTGGACGTGTCAAAGCACTTGCTGATGCAGCCCGCGAAGCTGGCCTTGAGTTTTAGGCAACCAAGAGAAGATAGAGGGCCTTATTTATGGATATGATGGAATATCAACCCCTAGAAACGCAATATGACGAACGCGTGATCGAAATTGCCCGCGTTGCAAAAGTGGTCAAAGGCGGCCGCCGTTTCCAGTTCCGCGTAACTGTGGTGGTCGGTGATAATCACGGCAAAATAGGTATTGGTATTGGCAAGGCTAATGCAGTACCCGACGCGATGCGTAAAGCGACCGAGCGTGCTCATAAGAATATTCAACAGGTCGTACTGACCAACACTACTATTCCGCACGAAGTTATTGGTCGGACAGCTGGAGCTGTTGTACTGCTCAAACCTGCTTCTGCCGGTACAGGTGTTATCGCTGCAGGCGGTGTTCGCGCCGTACTTGAAGTTGCAGGCATACATGACATTCTGACCAAGTCACTTGGCAGTGCCAATGTGTTGAACGTTGTAAAAGCTACCTTCGAGGCTTTGGGTCAATTAAAGTCTCCTGAAACTGAAGCTGCCCGCCGCGGAAAACCAGTCAAGGATTTGATTCCTTACTGGGAACGGAGGAAGAATGCCTAAGAAAAAGGAAGCTGTGAAAAAACTTCGTATCACACTCGTTAAGAGTGTGATCGGGTACTCTGAAAAACATAAAGCCACCATCCGTGCATTAGGACTGCGTCGTATGAACCAGACCGTTGAGCAGGTGGATTCACCTGTGGTGCGTGGCATGTTGATGAAAGTCAATCATCTTGTCAAAGTGGAAGAGCAGGAAGTGCAATGAAACTACACGATCTCATGCCAAATGAAGGCGCTAAAAAAGAACCAAAGCGCAAAGGGCATGGCATTTCCGCAGGCCAGGGTAAGACTTCGGGCCGCGGAACCAAAGGCCAGGGCTCACGCGCAGGCTCGGGCGGCAATCTTTACCGCCAGGGCGGCAACCTTCCTTTCTACCGCCGACTACCGTTCATTCGTGGTGAAGGGTTTACTCCACCCGCGAGTATCGAATACAACATCATTAATCTGGATCAACTAGAGCGGTTCCAAAAAGGAAGCATTATCAATAATGAATCCTTGAAAGACGCAAAATTGCTCCATAAACCCGGCAACCCGGTGGCAATTCTAGGCCGTGGTGAGGTTAAAGTGGCGTTGACTGTTAAGGTTCAGCGTATTACGAAATCAGCCCGGGAAAAGATCGAAGCAGCTGGCGGCACCGTAGAAATCGTCGCCTGAACGTTAACCTAAGGAGTAACGAATGAAGCGATCAGCCTGGCGCTATCTGTGGACATCTCAAGACATCCGGAAAAAACTGGTGATCACCATCATTTTGTTGGTGATCTACCGGTTGGCGGCAAACATACCCGTTCCCGGTATCGACCGTGATGTAATCCGTTCACTTGCCGAGATGGGAGGGGCTGGTGCATCCCTGGTCAACCTGCTGGATATGTTATCCGGCGGTACCATTACCAACTTCTCGATCCTGGCGATGGGTGTTTACCCCTACATCACAGCGCAAATCATTATCCAGCTTCTCGTTCCAATCATCCCTGCACTCGACCGCAGGCTGAAAGACAATCCGCGCGAAGGCCGCAGTCTGATGGAAAAATGGACGACCTTGTTAACCATCCCGATGGCGCTCTTATCTGCTGTCGGACAGGTTAATGTCTTTAATTCCATGGGTGGCGGAAATGTGCTAAATACTCCCTTCGGATTTACCGGCGAATCCCTGCTTCCCACGCTCACTCTTTTGATCAGTATGGTGGCAGGGACAATGCTGGGTATCTGGCTGGGGCAGCTCATTTCGGAGTTTGGTATTCCCAATCAGGGTCTTTCACTGATCATCTTTGCCGGTATCATCTCAAAAATTCCATCCAACCTGGTCAGAATTCTTGCTGACAAGGAAAATGGATGGTGGGTTTTACTGGTCATCCTTGTTCTGCTTGGATTGATCATCTTCTCGATTGTTTATGTTCAGCAGGGCAGACGTAACGTCCCCGTCCTCTTCCCTGGCCGCAGAGTTGGCAACCGCATGTCGATGCCGGTACGCAGCAATCTGCCGCTCATGGTGAACATGGCAGGCATGATCCCATTGATCTTTGCCCAGACTTTCCTGTCTTTCCCGGCGTTGATTGCAAGTCAATTCCAGGAGAAAGTAGCTTCTGGTGAAGGTTTCTGGTATTGGATCTATACCAATTTCAGTGGAGGCGGCTGGATTTATCCAGTCATCTTCTTCCTGCTGGTTGTGGCTTTCACCTTCTTCTACACGGATGTTCTCTTTTCCCAGCAGAATTATGGTGATACGCTCAAGAAGCAAGGTGCACAAATCCCCGGCGTCGTCCGCGGTGGTCCGACTCAGAAGTACCTGACTAAGGTACAGCGCCGTATCACCTTTCCGGGTGCGTTCTTCCTGGGATTCGTGGCCGTCCTGCCGTATATCATAGCGGCAATCCTGCCAATCTCGCAATCCACTGCCTTCGTTATCTCGGCTGCCGGTTTGCTGATCGTGGTGGGCGTTGTTAGGGATACCTTTACCATCATCGAAACCGAACTCAAAGTCCACGGTTACGACGAAAGCATTATCAAGGGTTAAAACTATGGCGAAATACATTGTCCTTCTCGGACCTCCAGGCGCTGGCAAGGGAACACAGGCACAAATTATTGCTGATAAGTATGAATTGGTGCATGTGTCCTCCGGTGACCTCTTCAGAGAAAATTTGAAGAAACAGACCGAGCTGGGTAAGCACGCACAGACATTCATGAGCCGCGGAGAGCTGGTTCCTGATGATGTGACAATTGCCATGGTGCGTGAACGGTTGGCCAGACCGGACTGCAAGAACGGCGCGTTACTGGATGGATTTCCTAGAACTCCAGCCCAGGCAAGTGCCCTGGCCGAAATGTTAAAGGGCTTCAACGGCGCAGTGAACGTTGTTCCATATATCTCGGTCCCGGCAGAAGTACTGGTCGAACGTTTAAGCGGCAGGTGGACCTGCCGGTCAAATGGTCATGTATTTCATGAAAAATTCAATCCACCGGCCATCGCAGGAATTTGCGATATGGATGGATCAGAATTATATCAACGGGATGATGATAAAGCCGAGACGGTGAAGAACCGCATCAAGGTTTATCAGGAACAAACCTCGCCGTTGATCGACTATTATCGGAAGAACGGCTTATTGGTAGAAGTCGATGGCACGAAACCCATCGAAGAGGTCACTAAAGCTATGTTGACCGCCATCGAGGAAGCAAAATAAAATGTCGTGGGATCGCCAGATAACATTAAAAACTCCACGCGAAATTGAGACAATGCGTGAAGCAGGCAGGATCAATGCAGAAGCATTGGCTGCGGCACGCGCCATTATCAAACCTGGCGTTACCACAGCAGATATCAACGCAGCAGCCGAAGAAGTGCTGCACAAATATGGTTGTACGAGTCCTTTCAAAGGTTATCCGGGACCTTATCCTTATCCCGCCAGCACCAACGTGAGTGTTAATTACGAATTGGTGCATGGAATTCCTGGAAAGCGCAAGCTGAAGGAAGGGGATATCGTCTCGGTGGATTGCGGGACGACCTATGAAGGATTTGTCGGCGATGCCGCATTTACTGCTGAAGTCGGAGAGGTTACACCAATCGCAAAAAAATTGGTGCAAACCACCGAAGGAGCATTATTTGCAGGGATCGAAAAAATGGTGGCAGGAAATCACCTGGGTGATGTTTCGGCTGCCATTCAAAACTATGCTGAAAGCCGGGGTTTCTATGTCACCCGCGAATATACCGGGCATGGTGTCGGAAGAGCCATGCATGAGGGCCCGCAAGCCCCCAATTATGGTACGCCGGGACGAGGACTTCTGCTTCGGGTGGGAATGACCATTGCGCTGGAACCGATGCTGCTGGTCGGCACCCCTTATACAAGGGTTTTGCCTGACCAATGGACGGTGTCATCGGCGGATGGTTCATTGACAGCCCATTTTGAGCACACCGTGGCCATCACAGATAACGGCCCCCTGATCCTGACTACGCAGGGAGACGGGACCGTTCTGGACGGAAAGTGGAAGTAGTAGTAAAATTACAACTTCGGATTAAAAGCAGTGTGAAGGAGCTCGTAACATGAAAGTTTCACCATCCATTCGCAAACGTTGTGCGAAATGCAAAATTGTAAAACGCAGTGGCATTTTATTTGTTATCTGCGAAAACCCAAAGCATAAACAGCGACAGGGGTAAGGACATATGGCGAGAATTGAAGGTGTTGATCTTCCGCGAAATAAGCGGATCGAAGTAGGCTTGACCTACATTTTTGGGATTGGTCCCACCCGTGCAGCTCAGATCATTAAATCCACACAGGTCAATCCGGATACCCGGGTCAAAGACCTGACGGAAACGGAAGTTGCTGCACTGCGTGAGTACATTTCCAAAAATTTTAAAGTTGAAGGCGATCTGCGCCGCGAGGTGCAGATGAATATCAAGCGCCTTATCGAAATTGGCTGCTATCGTGGAATGCGGCACCGCCGTAATCTTCCATCACGCGGTCAACGCACACGCACGAATTCACGAACTGCCAAGGGTCCCAAGAAGACCGTGGCCGGTCGCGGACGCCGCCGTGGAGCAGCAAAGAAGTAATCTGGACATAGCAATTGGTCAGGTGGGGTGCCTTCTCCCCCCGCGGCAGCCTGGCCACTTGAATGACCCGATATACTATTGATTTTGATTCAAGAGGTTTAACGAGGAATTATGGCTCAAAACGTACGCTCGACGCGCCGTACCAGCACGACCCGCAAGACCAAACGAACCCTGTCATCAGCTCAGGTTCACATTTTCGCATCGTTCAACAATACGATCGTCACTGTGACTGACCAGCAGGGTAACGCACTTTGCTGGGGTAGTGCAGGCTCGGCAGGATTTAAAGGCTCTCGCAAGAGTACGCCATTTGCGGCTCGCCTTGCTGCCGAACAGGCTGTCAAGTCAGCTCAAAATATGGGAGTCCAGGAAGTCGATATGATCATCAAAGGACCCGGCCCTGGACGTGAATCGGCCATTCGTGCTGTACAGTCATTGGGGATGAAAGTTCGCTCCATTACTGATATCACACCGGTACCCCACAATGGCTGCCGGCCCCCGAAAAAACGCCGCGTGTAATACAGGAGAAGGTTACTTATGGCAAAATATACTGGTCCGGCATGCAGAATTTGCCGGCGTGAAGGTGAAAAATTATTCTTGAAGGGCACCCGCTGCTTCTCTCCGAAATGTGCAATGGACAAGCAGAGGAATTTTGCCCCAGGTCAGCACGGACGTACCCGCCAGGGTCGTTCAGAACGTGAATCCGACTATGCGCGCCAGCTGCGTGCAAAACAACGCGCGCGCCGTATTTACGGCATGACGGAACGCCCGTTCAGACGTTTCTTTGGAAAAGCTGAACAAACCCGCGGTCAAACTGGTTTGATCTTGCTTCAAACCCTCGAGACCCGTCTCGACAATATTGTGTTCCGCATGGGATTTGCTGAGAACCGTCCACAGGCAAGGCAATTGGTCAATCACGGTCATTTTACTATCAATGGCCGCCGAGCGGATATCCCCTCCATGCTTGTCAAGCCGGGCGATATGATTGAAGTTGCTGAAAATTCCAAGAAGCTGACCTATTTTAAAGAATTAGCTGATTTGGCTGAAAAGCGTGTCTGTGCTGTTTGGATGGATAGAGATCTTAAGAAACTTTCCGGTCGTGTTATTAGGCTTCCTGAGCGGTCAGAGATCGACGGCAGCCTGAACGAGCAACTGATCGTTGAGTATTACTCACGCTAAGGTTCGTTGACCCGATGAGAGGATACGATTTGGTATCGGAAAGGGGTAAAGTGTGTGCGCTCTAATTAATATGGTTACACCCAAGGTGGAACGGGATGCGGAAGCCCGCAACTATGGGAGATTCATTATCAGCCCGCTCGAAAGAGGGATGGGAGATACGCTTGGTAACGCATTGCGCCGGGTGCTTCTTTCTTCCTTGGATGGAGCTGCGATCTCGTCTGTTCGAATTTCTGATGTTACTCACGAGTTCGCCGATATTCCCGGCGTACGTGAAGATGTCATCCAGGTCATTCTGCAGGTGAAGCAGATTCGCATGATCCTGCATGAAGGCGAGTCCGCCCATATGCATCTGGATGTGCGCGGTGAAGGTGTTGTGACAGCTGCTGATATTCAAGCACCGGCAGAGGTAGAGATTGTTAATCCAGAACTCTATCTTTTCACGGTGGATGATGCAAAGACAAGATTGGACATTGATTTCACAGTTGACCGCGGACGTGGCTATTCCCCGTCCACCGATCGAAGCGGCAAGCTTCCCATCGGTGAACTGCCTGTGGATGCCATCTACAGCCCGGTTAAGAGAGTCAATTTCACTGTCGCATCAGCCCGTGTCGGTCACAGCACAAATTATGATCGTCTGATCCTTGAGATCTGGACGGATGGAACGATTGCCCCTGAAAAAGCACTGGGTGCGTCATCCAAGGTCATTATCGATCATCTGCGCTTGATCTCTGGCATCAGTGAAGAGACGGTTCTGCTGGGAGTTGAAAAAGAAGTTACCGGCAGCCATCTAACAAGCGAAGCTGTTGAGACACCCATCGAAAACCTTGATCTTTCTGTGCGTGTCTTTAATTCACTGAAACGTACAGGTATCCGAACCGTCGGAGATGTGCTCGAGCTGTTAGATAAAGGTGAAGAAGCCGTCATGTCCATCCGCAACTTTGGCGAAAAAAGCCTGGATGAGTTGCGCGATAAGATGAAAGAAAAGGGCTTCATGCAAGACGAAAAAGATGTGGAGTAGGAAGATATGCGTCATCAAATCGCTGGTTATAAATTAGGACGACAAAAAGATGCACGTGCCGGTTTGCGCCGCACGATGGTAAAACAGTTATTTACACATGAAAAAATTCAAACCACGCGGGCCAAGGCGATGTTCATTCGTGGTGAAGCTGAAAAGTTGATCACACTGGCACGCCGCAGCGGCAAGGGAACTGATGCTGAAAAAGTGCATGCCCGCCGCCTGGCCGCAGCCCGAATCGGAGATGCAGCGCTGGTCAAAAAATTGTTTGACGAGATTGCTCCCCGTTTCGAAAACCGCAATGGTGGTTATACACGCATCTATAAATTAGGACCGCGTCTTGGCGATTCTGCTGAGATGGTCTTGATCGAGCTTGTAGAAGAGTAATCCATCCGGCCAGATCTGGACGGATCGGAATGGCACTTTACCAACTTATCCTCGCTTACGACGGAACCGATTTTTCGGGGTTCCAACGACAGGGAAGGGCGCGCACCGTGCAGGGCGTGTTTGAAGATGCCCTCAAAGAGTTAGGCTGGAATGAACCGGTTATTCTCTTTGCCGGGCGCACCGATGCAGGTGTTCATGCTTCTGGACAGGTTGTATCCTTCTCGTTGAACTGGCAACACTCATCTGCCACGCTTCAAAATGCGTTGAACTCAAAACTTCCTGGCGATGTGTCTGTGTTGAAGGTATCGAGAGCTGAAGCTGACTTCCACCCCCGTTATGATGCTTCAAGCCGTACTTACCGATACACGATCTATCAATTACCGGGAAGACAACCGCTGGTCGAAAGGTTTGCCTGGCGAATCTGGCCTGAAGTAAGCGGAAACGATCTGAATGATGCAGCAAGACTTTTCATTGGGAAGCATGATTTTTCTGCATTTGGACGAGCCATGAAACCCGGCAGTTCAACAGTCAGAGAAGTGATGGTGAGTCACTGGAGTCTTGTACAAGACGGCTGGCAATATGAGATCAAAGCAAATGCTTTTCTTTATCATATGGTCAGACGGCTGGTATATGTTCAGGTTAGTTACGCGAAAGGCGGACTGCAATTATCTGACCTTGAACAGGGGTTAACCTCCCAGGTCAAACTGAAACCAGGAATTGCCCCTGCACGCGGATTGGTCCTGACACAAGTTGATTATGATGGTCAACGAAGTGTACGAGGCGAGGATGATGGAAATTTGGAAGATTTGGCTTAAGCATATTATGCCGATGGAGAAGATATGGTGGACAAGACTTACGTCCTAAAAGGAAAACAAGAACCAGAATGGTTACTGGTTGATGCTGCCGGTCAGGGAGTTGGCCGACTTGCAACACAAATCGCCGGTTACCTGATGGGAAAACACAAACCAACTTATACCCCGGGTGTTGATATGGGTGATGTAGTGGTTGTGATCAATGCATCGCAGCTTGAAATCACTGCAAAACGCCTGGAAGAAAAGAACTATTACAAGCATTCAAATTATCCGGGTGGTTTGAAAACCGTGAACATGAAAGACCAGATGAAGAACCACCCTGATCGGGTGATCACATCCGCTGTTTGGGGAATGCTTCCGCACAACCGCTTGGGCCGCTCACTTTTGAAGCGTCTGAAAGTCTATGCGGGCAGCGAACATCCGCATACTGCACAAAACCCGAAACCGGTGGCATAAAGGAGCAAGAGAAATATGTCGGTTCAATATTACGAAGGTGTTGGTCGCCGCAAGGAAAGCACTGCCCGTGTGCGTTTGATGAGCGGAACAGGCAAATTTACTGTAAATGATCGCCCAGTGGAAGAATACTTCCCACGCACAGGCGACATTGAAGCCATTCTTGGCCCTCTAACTGCTGCCGCACAGGATCGGTTATCATTTGATATCACCGCAACCGTACGCGGCGGTGGTGTAACCGGTCAAACCGATTCAGTACAATTGGGCCTGGCGCGTGCGCTGGTAAAGCTTAATGCCGAAAACATAGCATTGCTGCGCAAGGGCGGCTATCTGACCCGAGACCCGCGTGTGAAAGAACGCAAGAAACCAGGTCTCAAGAGAGCCCGCAAGGCACCTACCTACACAAAACGTTAATCTTCAGGATTTTCCTGATACCTTGAGGTGCAGTCGCTTATGGCTGAACGGATCGATCGAATGCAAATTCGGTCTTTCGGTCAGCCGCAAGGATGATTGCATCTCTTTGTTTAATTGGAGTACACATGGGAAATGAAATGAGACAACTCTTGAAATTTGCTGCTGAATCTATGGCAGACCTGGAAAAGATGTATTCGGGGGCATTCGAAAAAGGAATGCAGGTGATCGATGGAAACACCCTCGAAGGAAGTCATTTTCTTCCGTTTACTCCACATCTACCAGCATTTATCGGACTGGAATCAGGGGAGCTTGACTTGCAACATCTCAAGCAATTACTCCTGGTCAATTACCCGGCTGATATGAGCGTATACATACTTCATGGAGAAGATCAACAAGGTTGGTCATGGAAAACCATCAAGATTTCTGAGATCGATACCATTCATCTCCCAACCAGGTGCCTGTTTGTTCCTGCTGGTCAGGCAGGCTCATCCCTTGAAGAATTTATGGAAGTCATTGCACATCTGCGTGCACCAGATGGCTGCCCTTGGGACCGCAAGCAGACACATTCCAGTCTGCGGCCGTATCTGCTGGAAGAAACTTATGAGGCACTCGACGCACTTGACCGCGGTGATCTCGTGGACCTTCAGGAAGAGCTGGGGGATATCTTGCTGCAAATAACACTGCATGCCCAGATCGCCAATGAGAATGGCAGATTCACGATTGCCAATGTGCTGTCCGGAATATCCAACAAAATCATTTCACGGCATCCGCACGTCTTTGGCGATGTCACTGTGCGCGACGATAAGGATGTGGTGAAGAACTGGGAGAAGTTGAAGGAGATTGAACGAGCAGAAAACGGAAGGGATCAAGGCAAGGGGCTGTTGGATGGTATTCCTTCCATTTTACCGGCGCTCTCCCAGGCGCAGGTCATCCAGGATCGGGCTGCAAGGGTGGGGTTTGACTGGCCTAAAATCGCTCCAGTCGTCGATAAAGTGATGGAGGAGATGCAAGAAGTAAAAGATGCCCCAACAGAAAAAGAACGCGCTGGCGAACTCGGAGATCTTCTCTTTGCTGTTGTGAACCTGGTCAGATGGTATAAGGTGGATGCCGAATCTGCGTTAAGACAAACCAACAACAAATTCCGCAGGCGTTTTGCTTACCTGGAAGAACACTCAAAGGCAGCCGGAAAAGAACTGCCCAAAATGACGCTGGAAGAAATGGACGCCCTGTGGGAAGAGGCAAAGGGGCTGGAGAAATCATGAGGGCAGTAGATTCACTGGGTTGGCAACCGGTGAAAGCGGTTGCGCTCGATTATAATTACAACATCAACTAATCCGAGGAGATCCATGGCGCAGCCTTTGATCGAATGCATCCCTAATTTTTCTGAAGCCCGGCGTCCAGAGGTGATGGATGCCATTGTTAAATCCATTCTTGCTGTTCCCGGTGTGAATGTTTTGGACCGGCATTCTGATATCGATCACAATCGAACCGTGATTACCATGGTTGGTGCACCTGCAGCCGTAGAGGAAGCAGCCTTTCAATCTATCAAAAAATCACAGGAATTGATCGATCTCAACGTTCACGAGGGTGCTCATCCGCGTATTGGCGCAGCAGACGTCGTACCGTTTGTACCCATATCGGATGTGACGATGGGCGAGTGCGTTGAGCTGGCGAGAAGGCTTGGAAGAAGAGTGGGGACCGAACTTTCTATACCTGTTTATTTATATGAAGAAGCCGCGACCAAACCGGAGCGGCAAAACCTTGAAAATATCCGCAAAGGTCAGTTTGAGGGACTAAAGACGGAGATCGAAACGAACCCTGAGAGATTTCCGGATTTTGGTCCAGCAAAATTGGGAACTGCCGGTGCAACGGTGATCGGCGCCAGGGCACCGTTGATCGCGTTCAATGTCTACCTCAATACGTCAGATATTTCTGTTGCACAAAAGATTGCCAAGGCCGTACGCAATTCTTCTGGCGGCTTGCGCTTTGTAAAGGCAATGGGTGTTCTGGTGGAGGGATTGGCACAGGTCTCGATGAACCTGACCAATTTTGCCAAGACACCCATCCCGCGCGTGGTTGAAATGGTCAGGCGTGAAGCACAGCGGTATGGTGTGGGAATTCACCACAGCGAACTGGTAGGGTTGATTCCGCAAGCAGCCTTGGTGGATACCGCGGTTTGGTATACGCAACTCGATCAATTCGAACCGCAGCAAATCCTCGAAAGCCGCCTATATAGTGTCATGAAATCAGAGCCTGTTGTACCGGTAAAACCTTACGCATTTTTGGACGATCTTGCCAGTGAGAATCCAACACCGGGAGGGGGATCGGCAGCGGCGTTTACGGCAGCTGCAGCCGCTGCGCTGGTGGCGATGGTTGGGCGTGTGACGGTTGGAAAGAAGAAATATATTCAGGTTGAGCCTGAGATGTTCAAAATGATCGAACAGGCAGATGCACTGCGCCTGGAATTGACCGCCGGGGTGGAAGAAGACGCTGCATCTTTCGAAGGGTATCTTAAAGCAGTCCGCTTGCCGAAAAACACTGAACAGGAAATCCAGGTACGTGACCAGGCGATCGAAGCTGCAACATTACATGTGGCGCAAGTACCGCATCACGCAGCGGGATTGGCGATGGAGGTACTCTCCCTGGCGGTTACAGCAGCCGCATTAGGTAACGTGAATGCCATTTCGGACGCAGCGTCTGCCGCTAATTTGGCTGCTGCAGCAGTGAAAAGCGCAGGATTGAATGTGTTGATCAATCTCAAGGGACTGCACGATCAGACGCAAGCGCAGCCTCTGGCGGATGACATTCAAAGATACAACGAAGAGATCGAGGCTGCTCAGGCCAGGATTGCCGGTATTTTGCACGAACGCGCTGGTTTCTAGATAGAAAACCTATACAAAGGAGATTCATAATGGGGATCAAGTCAGACCGCTGGATCAGAAAAATGGCCCTAGAGCAGCATATGATCGAGCCTTTCGTAGAAAACCAGGTTCGTGATGGAGTGATCTCCTATGGTCTCTCCTCATATGGATACGATATCCGTGTTGCTGATGAATTCAAGATCTTTACCAATGTTTACAGCGCTGTCGTTGACCCGAAGAAATTCGACACGCGCTCAATGATCGATTTTCAAGGTGATGTTTGTGTGATTCCGCCTAATTCATTTGTGCTTGCACGTACTGTGGAATATTTCCGTATTCCGCGCAATGTGCTCACGATTTGCGTTGGCAAGAGTACCTATGCCCGCTGCGGGATCATTGTAAATGTGACTCCATTCGAACCTGAATGGGAGGGTTATGTGACCCTCGAAATCTCAAATACCACCCCATTGCCGGCAAAAATTTACTCGAATGAGGGGATCTCCCAGGTATTGTTTTTCGAAGGTGACGAAGTCTGTGAAACCTCTTATGCAGATCGCAAGGGGAAATACCAAAAACAACAGACCATTCTCCTTCCCAGATTGTAAGGATTCCATAATCATCAGCAGACATCAATGAGCCAAAAATGAAACGATATTCTTTACTGATCACATTATTAAGCATTACAGCGGCTTTCCTTCTGAGTGGATGTTCCGTTTTGGCGGCGCTCCAGCCGACAGCTACGGTGACTCCTTCACCGACATTCACCCCCACACTACCCCCGCCCACACCAACTCCTACCCCCACCGAAGTTCCATACTTTGTCGAGGCGACGGTATTCTCAGGCGAACTCCAGGTACCGATACTGATCTATCACCGTTTCATTCCCGATTTCGACGGTGAAACCACCTCGATGAAAATGCAGTACTCGGAATTTAAACGCGAACTGCAAGCACTTTATGACGCGGGATTCAGTCTCATTTCTCTTAAAAGTTGGATCGAGGGTACTTTTATTGTTCCTGAAGGCAGGAAGCCACTGATCATCACCATGGATGATGCCTGGTTTTCTGATCAGATTTATATCAATGATGATGGTACACCTTCGGAATATTCAGCGATCGGCATCATGTGGAAATTCGCTAATGAACACCCCGAATTTGGTTTCAATGCCACCTTGTTTGCTATCATGGGAGATAAGTATTACGGTGATATCCTGTTGGCGAATCAGCAGCGGTTTATTGTCAGTGACGGCAATGCCTGGAAGGATAAATTGGGGAATACGATGGTCTGGGCACTCGAAAACGGGATCGAGGTCGGAAATCACACATTTCTCCACCCCCGGTTATCGGAGGTCAAGGATAATGCTGATATCCAATACCAGCTGAGCCAGAATGATTATTATGCACGGACATTTCTTGAGAGGGTTGGCCGCAGCGATCTTTATGAAAAAATGGACAACATCATCGCATTGCCAGAGGGGAAATGGCCAGAAACACAGTCTGGGAAAAATGTTATTCTCAACTACATCAATCCGGAAGGCAAATCGGTCATGGCGGTCATGGAAGCATACAATATGGATGCCGTGCAGTTCACACCTTCCTTTTTCAGCGAAGGGTTTAATCCCTATGCGATCCCGCGCATTACCGCTTCACCCTATTTTGTAAACTATATTGTTGAAAATAAGGATTTGCTACCCACAGCACAGGTCTGCAAACTGGGACCTTTGCACGAGGAGATGGCGAACGATCAGGCAACCCTGGCAGCCAAGGTGGAAGAGGCGGTGGCATCAGGGGTGTGCTTGGAGGGGGTATACCACGTGAATGGATTTATTTTCTTTGTCAAGGATGGCACGCTCTCTGTGCATTCAACACCACCGGCAGATCTCCCTGCTTTAGCGGAAACAGCAACGTCAATGCCGTAACCGTAAACTCAAACCGCTGAGAGATCAGCGGTTTTTCTTTGTATAATAATCTCACCAAATGTGTTGGAGGGAGAATGACAAAGATCAGGCATGTCATCAAACGCACTGGGGCAGTTGTTCCATTTACACCTGAACGCATCACTAATGCGATTTACCGCGCAGCAGTGGAAGTCGGCGGGCGCGATCGAAAAACCGCCGAGGAGCTTACCCGCCAGGTGGTTGAAATTCTGGAAAGCAATCCAGACCCTGATTACACGCCGCATATTGAAGAAATCCAGGATGTAGTGGAAAAGGTACTGATCGAGACAGGTCATGCCCGGGTGGCAAAGGCATACATTTTGTACCGCGATGAACGCGCCCGACACAGGCGGCAGAAGGAAGCCCAGGTTGCGCGTCCCTCTGAAAACATTCCCTGGGCAAAAATCTGGCACGTGCTGGATTGGGCAGTGGATCACCGGCTAAACACGATTGACGGGTTAAATTTTCGTATTCGTACAGGTGAACTCTCACAGGTCATCACCGAGTCTGAAGCAGCCTACATGGTTGATATTGAGAATGCAGTCAAAGGAATTCTCACACGCCGGGACGAATTGAAGATAGTGATTATTACCGGTCCTTCCTCTTCGGGGAAAACGACAACCACCATCCGGGTGGGGGAGAAACTGAAACAAGCTGGAATGAAACTAGTGGCTTTAAATTTGGACAATTACTTCTTTGATCTCGAATTCCACCCGAAAGATGAATTTGGAGATTTCGATTTCGAAACACCGCAGGCCCTCGATCTGGAGTTGATCAACAAGCATCTCAAGCAGTTGATCGCCGGCGAGGAGGTATCGATGCCTTATTATGATTTCAAGACCGGGCACAGGATTACGGACCAAACACGAATACGATTAAAACGCGACGAGGTTATATTGATTGATTCTTTACATGGCCTGTTTCCATCCATGACAGAGGACGTCGATGATGCCCAGAAATTCAAACTTTATCTGGAACCGTTGTTACAGATGAAAGGCGAAGATGGTGAATATGTGCATTGGACGGATATCCGGCTGATTCGGCGGATGCTGCGCGATGCCGCTCACCGTGCATATGATCCACGGCAGACGCTGGAACACTGGCACTATGTTCGCTCCAGTGAAATGCGGAATATCATTCCAAATATCAATACCACAGATGCGATCATCAATTCGGCAATGCCGTATGAATTGGCAATTTATGCTGCCCGGATGAAGAATGAATTTCAAAAATGGGCAGTGGAATACAAGGATAACCCGCTGCGCGAAGACGCCTACAACCGTGCCGACCGTGTCGCCAAATTGCTTTCCTGGGTCACACCAGTGACGGATGATTCTCTTGTTCCTACAGATTCGGTAATCAGAGAATTCATTGGCGGATCAAGTCTTCAGTATTGAGATTATTCAATCGACTCCAAAAGGATGTTTCTAATAACTGTTCTCTGCATCTGAGCAATATTGAGCAAGCACCAGCCATTTGATTTGCCGGTTCCTGTAACGTGATTCAGAAAAAAAGTATATGAAAACGAGAGCCTTACGCTCTCGTTTTCAACAGCCTTTCGTACAATTATTGATCTAATTTCCTTTACCGTTATCACCGGAATTGCTATTTCCGCCAGGAGTTGCACTTCCTGGATTCCCATTACCCGGTACCTGTGTTATTTCCATGGTTGGATTCACGGGTTGGTTTTGCGGTTCCCCAGATGGAGCGGCTGTAACATTTTGTGCGGGCTGCTCTACACCTTGGGTTCCATTCTTCCCGGGTTCGGGGGTGTTTTCCCATCCAGATCGGAATTCGTTATACATCCCTTCGGGGTCCACGATCCCTGATTCCACAAGCTGGATTCTTTCCTGGAGTATGGTCCTTGTTTTCAGAAGAATCGGATCGTCTGACTGCTGATCCATTAATTGTTCTTTGGTTTGAAGTGTATCTCTGATTTGAAGCAGTGCTCGGATTGCATCCTCACTCCCAAGAGAGCTCGCTTGTTGAAGGGCGAGATTGATTTGATTCTCAAGCCGGGCATATACCGCATCTGGAGGCATTATACCGGCTTCTTTCAGATCATTGATCTCGTCAATTCTTCGAAGGGCATAATTCAAAGCCAATTCCACCTTGGCTTCAGGCGATTGGGTCAACTCAAGTGTCACGTCTTCGGTAAACGTTTTTACAGGATACAAGAATTCATCAGGCGCGCTGTCTTGTGCAGCAAAAACTGTGGCTGTTGAACCGCCGAAAACTAAACCTATGGCAAGAAGTATTGCTAATATTGTGCTCATTTTTCGCTCCTTTTTTGGAAAATGGTTCCAACTATTGTGACGACTTTCAGGAGCGTTTGTTACGGGAGATTGACCGATCAGCCTGGCCTGGGCAAGGAAACGCGATTTTCCAGCAAGTGCTTTTTCAGTATTCCTTGGAGGAATTTGATTCAATTGTTTCAGTGATTCAACAATCTCTTTCTTTCTTTTATGAAACATAATGCTTCTCCTTCTTTTGCAATTCCCTGCGCAGCGCATTTATCGCCCGAAATACCTGGCTTCTGATCGCGCCGTTATTCTTTTTGAGAAGGATGGCAATGTCTTCGTTTTCCCGACCTTCCAGGTATTTTAAAATGATGATCTGTTGTTGTTCCATAGGTAGAGATAAGAGAGCTTTCCGGATTTTTGAAACCTGAATATTCTGGTGTGCCTGTTCCTCAACAGAGTTCGTCTCTACTGCAATATCGTCAGATAATTCATCAGGTTCCATGTTGCTTTTACAGTAGTAATCGATGATCCAGTTATGAGCAACCCGGTATAGATAAGCCTGTAAATGATCAACTGGTCCCTGTGAGTGATGCAACATCTTGAGAAACCTCAAAAATGTTTCAGAAAGACACTCTTCAACGATCTGTTGGTTTCCCAACAGACGCATGGCGTAGCGATACACTCTTGGGCTGTAAATATCGTAGATTTCAGACAGCGCCTTTTCGTCAAATTGCTGCGCCCGATGGAGCAAAGTTTTTTCGTCAATATTGTTCACATCCATTATTTATGACGTTCCAGCCGGCATTCTGTTACGGTAAAATTATCTTATTAAATCATTATACAAGGTGTAAATTATGGTTTCGAACAACAACCTTCCGTACGCAGAATCCTATTGGGTGGTTCCTGGAAGTGTCATGGCCGGTGAATACCCGGGAACGCCAGAGGAAGAAAAAACACGCAAACGTATTCAAGCGCTGCTAAAATCAGGCGTACGCACGTTCATCGATCTGACAAAACCTGGTGATTCCTATCATCCCTACCAATCTCTCTTGTATCACGAGGCGGAGGAGTATGGTTTCGAGGTAACCTGGAAGAATCACTCGATACCCGATCTCGGAGTACCAACAAAATCACAGATGATCAGGATTCTGGACGAGATCGATTGGGCTAAGGATCAAGGAAAGATGACCTATATCCATTGTATTGCGGGCATTGGCAGAACTGGAACGGTTGTGGGATGCTATTTAGTCCGGCATGGCTGCCCGGTAGACTCGGTTCTCATGCAGATTGCCGAGCAGCGTAAGGATGTACCAAGCTGGTGGTGTTCCAGCCCTGAAGTGAATCTACAGGTGCAGTTTGTCTTGAGCTGGCAAAAAGGGATGTAACCCGGCAGCTGATTGACCATTCACGGTGAATAGGGTAAAATTTTCCCCTACATGTGTTGTACCCTTCACATGAATCTACTACTGGAAAGGGCTTGAAAAATGAAAGTAATGTTATTGAAAGACGTATACAAGCTGGGCCATGCAGGGGACGTAAAAAAGGTGGCTGATGGCTACGGCCGCAACTTCCTTTTACCGATGGGACTCGCAGTTCTGGCTACTCCTGGTGCGTTGAAGACAGTGGAAAAAATCCGTGAGAAGGCCGCTGTCGAACGCGCCAACCTTAATAAGGAAATGGGCGGACTCGCCGAACGGTTGGCTGGTGTTGAACTGCAATTTGTGAGCAAAGCAGGCGAAACCGGCAAGCTGTACGGATCCATCACCTCGCAGATGGTTGTCGATGAACTGAACAAAGTGCTGGGCACGAACTTGAATCGCCACCAGGTGGAGATTGAGCCGATCCGCACGCTCGGTGAGCATATCGCCATCATCCGCTTGACCGTTGACTTGAATCCAAGAATCAAGGTTATGGTTTACCGCGAGGGCGAAACACTTAAGCCAGCAACCAAGAAGGAAGCACCTGCCAAAGTCGAAGAACCAGTTGAGGTGAAAGAAGAAGTCACTCCAGCTGTTGAAGAGACCAAGGAAAGCGAAGCATAGGGTCTCATTTTTTCTGATTTGCGCAATGAACCGGCCAAATCAGCCTGGGGGCTGGATGGCCGGTTTCTCTTAAAATGGATTAAGATTAAGCCATGACGATTGGTGAATACCTCAAGCGAATACGAGAAGAGAAGAAGATCAGCCTCGAGCAGGTAGCCGAGGGAACAAAAATTCGCATCCAGTTCCTGAAAGCAATCGAAGAGGATCGTTTGCATGATCTGCCTTCTTTATCCCAGGCCAAGGGATTCTGCAGGTTATATGCAGCTTTTCTGGGACTCAATCCGATGCAGGTATTTGACGATGTTGAGAAAGCAAATCAGCCCATACCAGAACCGGAACTATCTGCAGAATCCGGTGAACAGCCGCCAGTACCGGTTGCAGTCGAAAACCACGATTCCAGGACGCAAAAGATCATCTCGAGGGTTTCCAAACGGAAACGTAAAGAAGTTGAACCGAGAAAGGAAATCCTTGCACCAACAGAGAAGGCACATTCTCAGGTCATCTTCGAGGAAATTGGTAAAGAACTGCAGAGACAGCGCGAATCTCTAGGGCTTTCACGCACTGATATTGAACGACAGATCAAGATTCGAGAATACTTCTTATATTCGCTGGAACACGGCCAGATTGATAACCTTCCTTCCACTGTACAAGGCCGAGGGATGCTGAACAACTATGCAGCCTTCATGAACCTGGACGCAGAG